>Ga0208465_1000288_pt1 | contig 15343 bp, 19 predicted proteins | sample LakMenEpi31Aug10_FD_150749 | JGI IMG/M metagenome (GOLD analysis project Ga0208465, IMG submission 150749) | Freshwater microbial communities from Lake Mendota, WI - 31AUG2010 deep hole epilimnion (SPAdes) | ecosystem: Environmental > Aquatic > Freshwater > Lake > Epilimnion/Euphotic zone ...
TAGGTCCAGGAGTTTACCGGGTCAGTACAGTTCAAGACCCAATGGCTGATAGTGCCTACTACATCTACACCCAGAGCACCACTTCTGATGTTACCTTATATCTAACTTTAGTTAATTCAAATAACACTCCAGCTTCAAAAGAGATAGTATATACAAATTATGGTCTATCATATAATCCCTTAATTGGGAATTTATCAATTGGAAGTAGCATACAGATTAGTCCAGATCGTCTAATTTATGCTCCAACCTCTTTTTATATTGGCAATGGTTCTACTGTTGGAATTACCTCATTTAGCGGAAAAATACGCCTAGGTGGTAACAGCATTTTATCCTCGTCTGGTGATACAGTCGTCAGTTTTGCTGGTACTAATACTGAATTTAAAGGAAACGTAACAGTTTTAGATAATTTCATTACAAATAACATAATTGCAGGAATTGTCACTGCCACAAGATTCTTTGGAGATGGATCACAACTAACTGGAATTAATGTAGGTATTCCATCTTATGCAATTAATGCCGGTATTGCAACATATGCAGCAACAGCAGGAATTTCCACAGTTGCCCGAGGACTAACCGGTACTCCAAATCTTATTGTAGGTATCGTTACCGCCACAAGTTTCTTGGGTGATGGTTCCAATTTAACTGGTATTTCCACTAATTCCCCTTATGCGAATAATGCTGGAATTGCAACTTATACATACATCTCAGGTTACTCTACTTCTTCTGGAATATCAACAATTTCAAGTTATGCCATATCTTCGGGAATTTCAACATATTCAAATGTTTCCGGCATTTCTACTGCTGCGGGCTATGCAACTATTTCCGGCTATTCATCCACGGCTGGTATAGCAACAGTCTCAACATATTCTACTATATCTGGGGTTTCAACCGCAGCTCAAGGTCTTACTGGAACGCCTAATCTTATTGTTGGATTTATTACGGCAACGAGATTTGTAGGCGATGGTTCTCAATTAACCGGAATTTCTACCAATTCTCCATATTCAAGTGTTGCGGGAGTTTCTACCTACTCAAATACATCTGGGATTGCAACAGTTTCTCAAGGACTTGCTGGTACTCCCAATATTGTTGCAGGAATTGTTACTGCAACAAGTTTTATAGGAAATGGTTCACAAATAACTGGAATTTCTACCAACTCACCCTATGCAAATATAGCCGGAATTGCAACCATTTCAGGTTACTCCACTTCTTCTGGAATTTCAACAATATCTGGTTATTCATCCTCGGCGGGTATTGCAACCACTGCAACATATGCAGTAACTTCTGGAATTTCAACTATATCCCAAGGTCTTACTGGAACACCTAATCTTATTGTGGGAATTGTATCCGCCACAAGTTTTATAGGAAATGGTTCACAAATAACGGGTATCTCTACCAATTCCCCCTATGCAGTTGTTGCAGGAATTGCAACCTATGCACAAAATGCGGGAATTTCCACGACTTCTGGTTATGCTACGTCTTCTGGCATATCATCTACCTCACAAAGTTTAATAGGAACTCCAAATCTTGTTGTAGGAATTGTAACCGCAACAAGATTTGTAGGTGATGGTTCAAATTTAACGGGAGTTTCCACAACTTCAGGATATGCAAATGTTGCAGGAATATCAACTATATCACAAGGTCTTACTGGTACTCCCAATATTGTTGTAGGTATAGTTACTGCAACAAGTTTTATAGGAAATGGCTCACAAATAACTGGCATTTCTACTGTTGCCGGCACCAATGGCCAACTGGTCTACAACAATGCCGGCGCTGCTGCTGGGGCCGCAGTTGGCACAGGGCTGACCCTGGCTGGTGGCGTGCTGAGTGTCGAGGCGAGCACCATTACCGGCCTGGCTACGGTGGCCACATCCGGCCTCTATGGCGACCTGAGTAATCTGCCAACCCTGCCAAGCGGCGCCCTGGTCGGCACAACTGACGCGCAAACTCTGAGCAACAAAACCCTGGGCAGTATTGACGAAGCAGAATTTACTATCACCGATGTCGCCGGGTTTGCGATTGACCCTAACAATGGCCCACTGCAAACTGTAACCTTACAGGATAACCGAACCCCAACAGTTGCAAATTTTGGCAGCGGGCAAAGTGTAAAAGTAAAAATTGCTACCTCTGGTTTTGCTGTTACATGGACAAGTGTTGCTCCTGTGTGGATAAGTGCTACTGCAGGAGTTGCGGCACCGACGCCTACGTTAGGTGTTACTGGATTTAATCATGTTCAATTCTGGAAAGAAGGCTCTGTTATTTATGCTCAGTTTGGGTGGACCGCAACATGAGGCATCAGTTTACAAGGGGCAGCCTTCTTCTATATCCAGCCTACGTTCAAGACTACCTAGACCGAGTTACGGCGACCGATGTCACAGCCGGCAATAGCTCAGGTCTAGAGAGTGGCGTAACTGATGCTACATCATCTTTTCTGCAGGATCTGGTTTCAATATCCTATTTGGGTATCTCCGGTGGCGTAATCAGCCAGGCGGCAAGTGTAATCAAAGCAAGCTGCATCATGGCTGGTGCTCATACCAGACAGGGGTCGCTTGTTCCTGTAGTGGGGCCTGCACCTACAGAATTTGGCACTGCTGGCGGGTGGAATTACAACCGGAAGACTGGGACGGCGGGGAATGGGATAAATAACTATTTGAACAGCAATAGAAATAACAATGCTGATCCGCAGAACAGCAACCATAATGCTGTCTATGCTACCTCTTTAATCCCAGGAATATTTATGGGTGCAGGTGGCCCTGTATCAGGAGGCAATAGCATTGGCACCACGCTCAGAAATAGGTCTAATATTTCGGCTAATGGGGATACGGTAGTCGGATTAAACGGGGCTACTCGAAGCTCCAGCGCCTCGTTTTCAAATACATTAGCCACATTTCCCATCGTTTCAGAACCGCCATTTAATGGTGACGTATTGGTCTTTGCAAGAGGAACCGTTGCTGCCCCAAACACCTTCAATGCTTCCCGCATAGCCTTCTACAGCATCGGTGAGTCCCTTGACCTCGCCTTGCTGGACGCCAGCGTTACCGCCCTAATCAACGCCTACGCCGCCGCCATCCCATGATCTACGCAATTCTCACCGGCAACACCATCACCGCCCACGGCTCTGCCAGTATGCTGTGGCCCGACACGTCGTTTGCCGCCACCGGTCCCAACGCCAACTTCCTGGCCGACGCCGGCGCCGTGCCGATTCGATCGGACGCCCCCTATGTCCCGGCCACGGAAATGTTGGTGTCATGCTCGCCATACCTACTGAACGGCAAGGCGTTTGATTGCATTGCCGCGCCACTGCCCCCGGCGCCAGAGCCAGATCCAGAGCCGGACTGGAACGCCTATCGACTGGCATTACGCGACCCAGCTTATGTCAACATAGTTGCAGCGGCCTTTACCTCTACGGTAGATGCAGTGTACGGGGCCGCTAATATCTCTGCCGCGCTCAACAGCTTTCAATACCAGGGGCAGTATCAGGATTATCTGGAATGTATTTTGCTCATCATGGCGGGGTCCACTCTCTCTCCAGTAGAGAAAGCTGGCATTGCAACAGGGCTTCTGGCCATGTTCAACCAGTGCCACCTGCCCTCAGATTTCATCGCCGCGTTTGAAGCGGCAACATCCTCACTATTGGAACCATGATTACTCTTTTTGGCTACACGCTACACCTTACACTTTTGCACTTTCTATTGTTACCGCTGGCCTTGTGGGTGGTATTCTGGGTCGTTACCGAAATTCCCTACACCCGGCGCTGGATTAGCGAACGACTAAAAGATAAGTAAGATAAATTCATTACTCTTGAGAACACCAACAACTAAATAATTTATAGTATTAAGCAATTTTAATGAAACTCATTACAGAAGAAGCTCAAGACGTGAAAATGCTTACCGAGAATGTAAACGGTAAGAAGAAATTATATATTGAAGGAGTTTTCTGCCAGGCTGAAACTAAAAATAGAAATGGAAGAGTTTATCCAATTCAAACTCTTAATAATGCCGTAAACTACTATATTGAGAACTTTGTTAATAGAAAAAGGGCAGTTGGAGAGCTTGGCCATAGTGCAACCCCAACTATTAATTATGATAGAGTATCTCATATCATTGAATCTATCACCAGAAGGGGTAATGATTTTTATGGTAAGGCTTCCATAACGAACACTCCTATGGGAAACATCGTTAAGAATCTTCACGAAGAAGGTGTTGTTTTTGGTGTTTCCTCAAGAGCAGTTGGTTCCTTAAGATCCACCAATGAAGGAGTAAACATTGTAGGCGATGACCTAATGTTCTCAACCGTTGCAGATATTGTTCACGATCCTTCCTGCACTACCGCATTTGTTAATGGTATTATGGAAGGTAAGGAATGGTACTTTGATGTTACAAAAAAAGAATGGCTTCTTGAGAGTACCAAAAGAACAATCAACAAGTTAGTCCAATCCCGTCAACTAGAAGAAAAGAAATTAGAACTATTCAATCATTTCTTAAGTAACATCTGAAAACAATTACTTTACTAAATAAACATAGATTACCAATAAAAAGATTTCAATATGGATGCTAAGAATTCTCAATCAAAAACTGCAGTGAATAGCGGCGCCAAGCCCGCTGAACCAATGCAAAAGTTGTCTGGCAATATTCCTCCTGGTCAAACTCTAGGTTGGGAAGATCTAGGCGGGCCCACTCCTGAAAACTATAAAAATGATGATGATTCTGCAAAGCTTAAGGATCCAGCAAGTCGCATTTCTCCCGTAAAGGATGTTGTCAACCGTAAGGCCAAGTCTGCTGATACCATGCCCAAGTTAGCATCCGGTGCGGTTAAAGAATCCCTTGATGACGAAGATGAAGAAGTTCTAGAAGACGAAGAACTAGAAGACGAAGAACTAGAAGACGAAGATGAAGAAGTAGAGGATGAGCTAGAGGAAGAAATCTATGTTGAAGACTTCAATGTAGATGAGGATGTAAATGCTCTTATGGAAGGTGAAGAACTTTCCGAAGAGTTCCAAGAAAAGGCTCGCACTATTTTTGAGGCTGCTCTTAAGACTAGAGCAAATCAACTCAAAGAAGCTCTTGAAGTCAAGTATGAAATCGCTCTTAAGGAAGAAGTACAAGCAATCAAGGAAGAACTTGAAGAAAGAGTAGATGCTTATCTGGATTATGTAACAGAAGAATGGCTAGAGGAAAACCGTCTTCAAGTAGAGACTGGTATCAAGGTTAAAGTCACCGAATCCTTTTTAGAAGGTCTCAAGGGACTTTGTGAACAACATTATGTGGAAATGCCTGAAGAAAAGTATGACGTTCTGGAAGGAATGGTAGAAAAACTAGATGAAATGGAAGAAAAACTCAACGAGCAAATTGAAAAGAATGTTCGTCTAAACCAAAGACTCTCTGAGTCGGTTGCAGATAGAATTCTTGATGATGTTTCTGAAGGATTAGCCGTCACTCAGAAGGAGAAGCTCGCCACACTTGCTGAAAGTGTTGAGTTTGAAGGTGAACAAACTTATAGGGATAAGTTGGAAACTCTTAGGGAATCTTATTTCCCAACTCATAGAGCAACCAGGAGCACAGTAACCGATTTGTCGGAAGCCTACGAATATCAAGAGCCAGTCTCTAATTCTATGGAAAGCTATCTTAAGGTGGCTAATATGTTCTCCAAAATCTGATTTTAATATTACTCAAATTCAAAACTACAAAAAGGTAAAAATCAAATGCAAATGTTGAATCAAGAACAATTGCTAGAAAAGTGGGCTCCTCTTCTTAACTATGACGGTCTAGATCCTATCAAGGATTCTCACCGCAAAAAGGTTACCGCTCAACTTCTAGAAAATCAAGAAATTTCTCTCCGCGAAGATCAAAGCTTTTCAAATGGTACTCTATTTGAAACCACCTATGGTAATGCCGCTGGTGCTACTGGTGGTTTTAGTGGTAGTGCTAATGCTGCCGGCCCTGTTGCCGGTTTTGACCCCGTACTTATCTCACTGATTCGTCGGTCAATGCCTAATCTGGTCGCATATGATCTAGCTGGCGTTCAACCGATGACCGGTCCTACCGGCCTAATCTTTGCAATGCGCTCACGCTATAAGGATCAATTCGGCACCGAAACATTCTACAACGAAGTAGATACCACTTTCTCTGGTCAAGATAGCGGCTTCAATGTTAATGCCGGGTTTACTAATGCTGCCGTTGGTATGGGTACAACCAATAGCAACAATGCTGGCTTTAACCCCGGCCTGTTGAATCCTGTTGGTACTGCATCTTCTACCGCCTATCAAGTCGGTCAAGGTATGCGTACTGGTGATGCAGAAGCCCTCGGCTATTCTGCTGGCGACCAATTCAACGAAATGAGCTTCTCTATTGAGAAGGTTATGGTTGAGGCCAAGAGCCGTGCCCTGAAGGCTGAATACACTCTTGAACTTGCTCAAGATCTTAAGGCCATTCACGGTGTTAGTGCAGAAGCTGAGCTTGCCAACATTCTCTCTACTGAAATTCTATCTGAAATCAACCGCGAAGTTATTCGTACAATCTATAAGGTTGCCGAACAGGGTGCTGCCGTAAACGTTGCTACTCCTGGTATCTTTGACCTTGATGTTGATTCCAATGGTCGTTGGTCTGTTGAGAAGTTCAAGGGTCTTCTGTTCCAAATTGAGCGCGATGCCAATGCTATTAATCAACGCACTCGTCGCGGAAAGGGTAATGTTATCATGTGCTCTGCCGACGTAGCCTCTGCGCTTACTATGGCAGGTGTACTTGACTATACTCCCGCTCTTAATGCTAACCTTAATGTTGATGATACCGGCAATACCTTTGCTGGCGTTCTTATGGGTAAATGGCGCGTTTATATTGATCCCTATTCTGCTAACGTTAGCGCCGATCAATATTATGTGGTAGGTTATAAGGGATCTAGTCCATTTGACGCTGGAATTTTTTATGCGCCATATGTGCCTCTACAAATGGTTCGTGCCGTAGGTCAGGACACATTTACTCCTCGTATCGGGTTTAAGACTCGCTACGGTTTGGTTGCCAATCCCTTCGCTGAAGGTACTGATCAAGGTCTAGGTAGACTACAGATTAACTCCAATCGTTACTACCGTCGCGTCCGCGTGGCCAACTTAATGTGAGCAAACGCTGACATTTATCCAAAGGGGGCTTCAATGGCCCTCTTTTTTATTGGCTATCAGCTTTTCTGCATTTATACTTCTTATGGTGTTTCCTGTTACCAGAAGCAACCGAATACATCTTACTTCTACTTAATCCATTTTCTAAACAATAATCAGATAAATTTAAAACAAACTCTTCAACACCATCAGGATTTATAACAATCCATTCTTTTTGTTTTGATTCAATATTTCTTTTTAATACATCTTCTCTTAAGTTATACTCTCTAAGTTTCTGTTTAGTTTCTTCTTTTGGTATTCTCCCTCTTGATTTGTCTCCTATTTTTCTTTTATGTTCATCTGATTTCGGTTTACCCTTATGTGCTTCACTTATTTTACGTTTTACTGTATCATTATGCTTTCTGCCAGTACCGAGCCTTCTTAAAAGTGCTTTTGTTTCATCACTATGAGTTTTACCATAAAATCCATTATCACTTCCAATTCTTTTCTCTGGCCTATTTGCAATAAAAATATTCATAAGAATGCCACATTCATCAAATCCTTTGCGGCCATATTTAAGAATTTCTTGCTCTTCTAAAATATAAGCAGCTTCTTCATTCATTCCCTCACGTATCTTAATAACAACGGGATCAATTCCAGCAGATCTAAGATTCCTAATAAATCCACCAAGCCGCTTATTGTGCGAATAATTGTTCCTGGCACTAAGATGTTGATAACACCTGTTATTCTTCCCCTTTCCAATATAAAAAGGAGACCCACTTGATGGATTAATAAGATGATAGACGTAATAGTCCGATCTAACATCATAAACACGTTCATCATTTTTCTGAAACATAATTTAACCCAAAACACAAACTACCACAATCAAATATCTTATTAAAGCCCATCTCTCGGGCTTTTTCATACTCAGTACAATCATAAGCGCCAATAAGTTTCTTCTGAAACTTCATGCGATTGTGACGAACCAAATAATTCTTATCAACGTAATAATACCCAGGTTTATTAACACGTATCAAATCAAATCCATTCTTAGCATACACACCACCATTAGAATACCGCCTATCCGCATAAGAAACGATAGACCCAGAATATTCGTGCCTAAAATAAGACAGTAGCCTACTAAAACCACCAACAACATTAAGACCACCAGAATTGCAGAACCGCACCAATTCCCACTCATAATTCTTATTAAACCTGGATCTATTAAAGGTCATTAAACACACCAAATTGCCTTCATATTCTAGTCCAAGTTTAATTCCAGACTTATCTTCACCCTGAATGTGATTATCATTTAGAAACTTATTCTTACAATCAATATCCACAACAACAATATTACACTTACGGGCATAAATTCTCTCATTAAGGCCCAGCTTACTTTTTATAATAGACTTAACAATATTCTGCCTGTAGTTCCATTCATCACTAAAAACGTGAATCAATTGAATACCATGTTTTTCACAGTCAAGAGTTTTTGATAAATGATAGTTCTGGCCTTTAATTAAACTTTCACTTTCAGCCCATGGTTTATAAGAATGACTATAAAGCCCGTCATACTCAATAGCCAGATTATGTTTCGGTAAATAAACATCAAGCTCTCGTCCGTTAAGAACTGAACGATTAGAAGTTAAAATCTCATCAGAGTATATTTCACCAATAAAATCAATAAGTTCCCGCTCTTCGCCACTGACTTTATTAATAGTTCTCTCATAAGAGTTTGACGCTCTTCTTTCAATATCGTGATAAACTAGCCATCTTGAAACAGTTCCCCTTGTACTATTAAGACTCTCGGCAATGGCCTCGCATGTCATTCCAGAGTTGTATAGATTCTCTAGTTTTTCTTTATCATTAAAGATTTCTGTAGCAACAGTATTTCTTCTTCTTGCATCAACTAGATTATCAATATTATGTTTCTTCAACCACTTTTTAACAGGAATGTGTGAGACTCCAAGTTCGCTTCCAATCGTCTCAATAGCCTTTTTAAGAACTATTCTCTGCTCAAATAACCATTGCCTATTAGAAAGTTTATTCAGAGCATCATCAGAGATCTTGGGGGCTCTTCTATGGCACTCCTCGTTAAAATAATCACTAAAACCTTTATCAGGTTCTCTATTGATACTAGCTCTTTTACCACAACCACATTTACAATAAGGCAGGTTTTCTTCAGTCAATTCATTCAAAAGAACATATGCTCTCTGTTTTAGTTTTAGTCCTTCATAATAAGAATCCAAAAAAGAGGTCTTATCTTCAATCTCTTTTCTATAATCTTTATTGGCGGCAATTTTCATAAAAGCCCGACCTTCCCAATTGTCCCGTATAAGTTGTTTAATGTTAGTCATTTTGTGTAATTTTTAGAGTCTAAATAGGTTTACATTTATTTTATTTTTATGAACGTCCTTTCTTTATTTGATGGAATTTCATGTGGACAAGTTGCCCTTAATAGAGCAGGTATAAACTACAATAATTATTTTGCTAGTGAAATCTGTTCACATTCTATTGAGATTACCCAAAAAAATTTCCCCAATACAATTCAAGTTGGAAATGTTAGTCTTCTAAAAAAAGATAATTTTAATAGTATTGACCTCATTATTGGTGGTAGCCCCTGTCAAGCATTTTCATCTGCCGGAAAAAGGTCTGGAATGACTACAGAGAAAAATGCTGAAATTTTATCCTTACCACAATACTTAAAATTAAAAAACAATAACTACATGTTTAAGGGGCAGTCGTATTTATTTTGGGAATTTATAAGATTATTAAAAGAAATAAATCCAAAGTATTTTCTATTGGAAAATGTAAAAATGTCTAAAAAATGGAAAGCAATAATTTCTAATACTTTGGGATGCGATCCAATTTTAATCAATAGTAAATTACTATCAGCACAATCAAGAGAAAGACTCTATTGGACAAACATACCGGGAATAACCCAGCCTAATGATAAAAAAATTTATTTAGAATCCATTTTACAGAATGAAATTATTCACACTTTTCTACCTAAAACTAGACAAGATTATGATAACTATGATAAAAATAAGGTTGATAAATCTATTCATAAAATAACCGCTACTCACATTGGAGCCAGTAGAACCTTTACAAATCATATTAGAAATGATGGAAAATCTTTTACATTGAGACGAGTCAATCCTAATGGTATTATCGATGAAGATTATAACATAAGATATTTTACTCCAGTAGAAGCAGAAAGACTACAAACACTACCTGATAATTATACATACATTGATAATATTACTAATGCAAAACGTTATGAGGTTTTAGGTAATGGATGGACGGTTGATATTATATCACATCTATTTCAAGGGTTAAAAACAGATTTTCCAACATTAGATCTGATTGCAAATAGTCTTTAAGAATTTCATAAAAGCCCGACCTTCCCAATTGTTCTGTATTAATTGTCTAAGATTCATAAATAATTTTGTAGGAATGGATAATAAAATGAAATTAGAAGCGGTTATAGTTTGCGTAAACTATTCAGATTTTTTGGCTCATACTTTACCTAGCACTAAAAATCAGTTTGACAGATTGGTTGTTGTAACCGATTTTGAAGACCTAGAAACCAAAAGGTTATGTGAGTTTTATAATGTCATGTGTGTTCAGACTGATGCCTTTTATGAGAATGGAGATACATTCAACAAGGGTAAAGGTATCAATGAAGGACTCAAACATTTGGATTTAAATGGTTGGGTTGTTCATCTAGATGCCGATATTTATCTACCACCACAAACTAGAACGATTTTAGAAAATATTCCACTTGATTCTACTAAGATTTATGGCGCCGATAGATTAATGTGTCCAAGTTTTGATGAATGGCAAGAGTTTCAAAATTCACCAACTCCCATACAAGATGCCTGGATATTTGTGCATTTGACTAAATTTCCGGTTGGAGTAAGAATCTGTGAATATAAGAGCCATCATGTTGGCTATGAGCCTATTGGATATTTCCAACTGTGGAATCCGTCGTCATCCGGTGTATTTGCATATCCCAATAAGCATGGCTTTGCAGATAGGACCGATGTTCTTCATTGCAAAAAATGGCCCAGACAAAAAAGAGAATTACTACCAGAAATAGTAGTAATTCATCTTGAAAGCGAGCCAGGTATTGGATTAAATTGGAAAGGTAGAACTACCGAGAAGTTTTCATCTAAGAAGTCTATGCCAGAGAAAAAGCGTTTAAGTCTTCTAAATCGTTTAAGTCTTTTTCTGAATAAGTATAGATGCAGTTGGTTCTCATGGTTGAAATAAACTTCAGTTCATAAATTCATCATAACTTTTAAGAGCATTCTCAATTTGTTCTTTTAGGTCTAGGACTGTTTCTAAATTTAAAATAACACTATGCCTATAAGTTTCGGTTCTAACTTGTAGTTCAAAACCGATTTTCTTTGTCTCAAAAGCTTCGGTTATATTATCATTGCCATATCGCAATGGATGAGTTGAAACTGTAACTGTTTTATTCTTCATTTTCTTTCCTATAAGGTTTAGTGGGCTTTCCATTTTCATCAATAAATCCGGCTTCACGCAGAAATCCTCTCGCTTTCTCTTGAGTATTATACTCTTCTAAGAAGTTATCAATATCTTGTTTAGTTAGGCGCAATTTATTGTTTTACTACTAAGATTAGTTTTATCAAACTTTAATATAGCCAAGGTTAATATCCCGAATTATGGCAGTTGCTGCCGCCATATGATTTCCTCCATGATATAACTCGTTCTCGATACAAGCTGCAATACGCTCTTCAGCATTAAGGTTTTCTGGATAATACAGTAAACCACTGCCTCTATGTTCTGCACTTTTAAGGTTTTCACTTGACTCCAATCTCCAATTACTTCTATAAGTATCACAGACATAAACGCCAGGCTCAAACTTTCCAACACGTAAAACAATTTGCAGTGCAGTTTCGGTTTGCTGGTGTAACTCATCATAATCAACATCACTATCTGACGAAAGGTCTTCTCCAGTTATGATCTTATGAATGTCACCATTAACATCACTGTTACCATAAGGTCGTTTAGGATCAATTTCGGGAGCACCAGTTTCACTATAACCCCACCCAACATACATGTTTCTCAGTAGTTTAATGTGGTCTTCAGTTAGTCTAAATTTTTTCATTCAATAACTCTTCCATTTTGATCGGCCCATACTTGTTTAGGTAAAGGTAGACTGCACAATTGTTTAATATGTGCGACTCCACGTTCAGTTGTTCTATGTGTGCTCAAATTTGTAGTGTCAATTCCCGGCATATAAACTTGCGGTTCAATAAGACCACACAACACCAAAACGTCTAAACCTGATTTTACACATGGACTATCAATTCTTGGATGAATTTCAGGTGAGTAGTAGCAGTGTAATAGAATCTCAATTACTGCTGGTGAAAATTTAGTCATTCTTCTCTAATGCAAGTTTTTCTATGGATTCTTTTAATTTTTTCTTGGTATCTCCTTTTATCTTCTCATTATATTCAGAATAAACACCATCCGGGTGATCACCGATGGCCGCATCAATATAATCAATAAGACAGTTAAAAAAGTCTTCTCGTGTGCTCATTTTTATCCTTCTTGTGTTGGTATTGGTATAGCCCAACATGGACGCCAGTGTGTGAAGCCGCTGTCTGGACACTCAAAGTTCATATGTCCCATTGGCAAATATTCCCATGTAAAATCTGGTTCATTATAAAACCAGCAATAACTCTCATCACAATCCTCAGGTTCCGGTAGCCTATCATTTACTGATATTGGCCCCGGCGTTTCGGTAACGGATAAGCAAAGCTCAACTGTATCACCAATATGTTCAACCCAGCGAACCTTTGCTGAACGTAAGTCGCCATCAGGTAGATATAGTTTATACCTTGTATATGCAGACTTTTCTTCTGATTGCGCAGCTCTACACTCCATTAGAGAATCTACCATTCGGATAACATCATCTAAGGAAGCACTATGATAATCTGGATGAATATCCAGCGTCATTGTGGCAGATTCAGGGGTGTCAGCCATTGCAACAACGCCACAGGCAGCGAGTCTTATTTGCTCGCGTTCAAGTTCGGCTTTAAGTGTAGGGATAGACTCCAACAAAGTGGCAGCCCGATTGAGTGTATCATTATCTTTGATAGTATCGACCGCATCCATACCAAGCGGCATAGTTCGCAACAAAGTCGCTAATTCTTCTACTTCTGCATTCATATCGATTCGTCTCCATTATTCCTAAAGTATTCACCCAGATCATAAAGGCAAATGATGGCGATGCCGATAGGTGCAGTTATCCACCATTCATAGCCAGTCATTAAATGTTGCTCTCCATCAGAAAAAAAGTAAAGTAAAGGAAATTGTAGCAGTAGTCTTAAGAGAAAATTCATGGTTTAAATGCAAATGGTGCTATTACACTAAATTAGAAAATAGGATTTGACTCCAACGAGAAACTAACATATCGGCATATTCCTGCCTTGACGGAGGATTTGATTGGGAATCATTATTCTCGTAGAATCCTAGTGACCAGGCATCGTTAAGTTCCACAAGACAATACTGATTCAGATCAGGTCTCCATCCAATATCAATCGTGTATGCACCAGGAGCCCCGATTGATTCCAAATCTTTCATAATATTATTAACCAGTTCAGAGTCCGGTAGAGGATTTATTACTTGTTCGCCATCATATCTTGACCATCCCAGAATTTTGCCGCCACCAATTGAGTCTCGTATATAAAAGCGAAATTCAGCCTCAAATGGTACAGGCTCAGAGATCCAAACTGGCGTGTCATCAGAAATTAGACCAGGCATCTCCAACTCGATTTGCTCCTTTATATTACCAGTGAACAACTTTATGTAAATTGGCTTTACAAATTCTTCAGTAGATGCCTCACCGTAAGTTCCGAGTCTGATAGATCTCATAAGATATTTGTCCAAATTACCGCCATATCCATAAGAAAAGTCTTCTGGTAACACCAAATTAACATGTTGGCTATAGACTTGAACAAACTCTACCGAACCAACAGGAATAAACTGTGTTATGGATGTTTTCTGGTTTAACAGTGAAATATCACCGAAAGAGCAGTACCTAATAGGATAATTCGAAAAGCTACATGCAACTTTTTCGGTTTGTAGTGGGCCTCCAGATTGTAGAAGAAAAATGGGATCTTTCATTTTATTATGTTGGCCTTGATAATATCCTTGACTTGGACTACACATTTTTTTAAGTTTCTACCGTGCGTGTGATTTGATTTAATCTTACACCGCTCGCATGGATTTGTCAAGGGCTATGTGCCACCAGTTAAAATGTCATACGAGCAATGGGAAATTGGGGTTTTGGTAATGGTTTATTAAGAGCTTTACACATTTTATAATAAGTTGCTTGACTTACGGTATCTGTGTCTAATTCAATATCACTAGCATAAGACAAAAACACGGAATATTCATCACCATCTAAATCTTTTGTTGGGATTATATTATTGAACGATGAATATATCTTCAACCGTGGTTGACGTATGTTATGTTGCTCCGCAAATTCAGCCATATCTCTTAGTTCTTTCCTACCTTGTGGGCTAAGGATGGTTTCAAGAATGCTGACCGTGGATGCCCCTGAAGAGTCTATGATGACGTCCGCTTTTTCATTGCTGAGGAATCTGAGAAACTTAACTTTAAACATTTTAATCTACAGCTTCATATTTATTTTTCAACTGTTCCAATAACTTACGCTCTCTTTGTTCAAGTTCAACTTTATCCTGGGCTCTTCTTAATTTAGTCTTTTTTAGATTTTCTCTATAAATTTCATAAAGCCTAACACGTTGATTATATTCGTCATCAGTTTCATCTCTATCACAATAGAGCATAACATATGGTTGAAAATCTTTAAGATCATAATAATCCATATCAGGATCAATCTTCCCGATTGTTAACCCATACCACCCCTCCCGAATCAACTTTTGAATTGTGGCTATAAGATCCTTAAGCTCATAAAAATCACTGTTTAAGTAGTATATCTGAGACTTCTGAACTTTTATTTTTTCTTTGGGCTTTTTCATTGTACCTTCTCCTTCTCCAGCTCCTTATAAAACTCATAGGCTCTTACAGTTTGAATAACTTCTCTTGTTGAACTGGGGTTGTTTGCAACACAATAGCGAACACCAGAATCCTCATCTCGGGCAAGAATTGTTAGAGTTTCGGGTGGTGTGTTGGGTTTGTATGCAACTCTATAGCGAACACCAGAATCCTCATCTCGGGCAAGAATTGTTAGAGTTTCGG
>Ga0208465_1000289_pt1 | contig 15343 bp, 13 predicted proteins | sample LakMenEpi31Aug10_FD_150749 | JGI IMG/M metagenome (GOLD analysis project Ga0208465, IMG submission 150749) | Freshwater microbial communities from Lake Mendota, WI - 31AUG2010 deep hole epilimnion (SPAdes) | ecosystem: Environmental > Aquatic > Freshwater > Lake > Epilimnion/Euphotic zone ...
GGCGAAGGGCCTGAGCCCATGCCCATCCATATAAACGACAGTAGACCCCGGCCCAGATCTACTCGCTTCTAACTCCTGAGTTCTAACTCTTGACGCCCTTTGGAGAGCTGTCTAACCGATGCCGCGAGGGATTTATTAGATCATGGCTGTACCGGATCAGGGCCAGACATCTGCGCCCCAAGGGGAGGGCTTTTTAGTCTGTGGTTTGGGTAGTTTGGGCCAACATTGTGCAGCCAACTTAAAAACCTTTGGGGTGCCGGTCTACGCCGTTGACCAGCGCCGGCCTGACGCCTGGGAGGTGCCTGCGCTGCCAGATTTGCTCGATCGGCTGGTGATCGGTGACTGCCGGCTGGCGGCGGTGTTGGAGCAGGCGGGGGTGGGGCGGTGTCGGGCGGTGCTATTGCTCACCCAGGATGGTCGAGTCAACCTGGAGGCGGCCCTGACCGCTCGGGTGCTCAACCCCCAGGTGCGCCTGGTGATGCGATCGGATAAGCAAAACCTGAATCAATTACTGGCCCAGCAACTGGCGGATTTTATCGCCTTTGAACCTAGCCAACTGGCGGCCCCCGCCTTTGCCCTGGAGGCCTTTGGGGACCACCTACTGGGTTATTTTCATCTGGATGGTCATCGCTTTCAGGTTGTTAAGCAGCGGCTGTCGGCGGATCATGTCTGGTGCGATCGCCGTCAGCTGTACGAGTTAGATACCCGCTACCGCCGGGTCCTGTGTCACCACCCTGGAGGGACTCCGGTTAGCACGGCCGCCCTCCGAAATGCTGGCCTGTTCTACACCTGGCGATGGAGCACCCCCCTGCGGGCAGGGGACGAGGTGGTCACCCTTGAGAGTGATAGCCCCTCCCCCACGGTCTTTAGTGTCACCCCGAATCTAGACAGTAGCGCTAAGGCTGCTCCAGGGCGGCGGCGACGGTTAGGGCGCAGGCTACAGCGGTTAGGCCGCTGGTCTACCCTCAAGGCCGATATTCTAGACTTCTGGAGATCGGGGGAAAACCAAATCCGTCAGGTGGCCCTGATCTGTGGTCTGACCATTGTTTTACTCTTGTTAACTGGCACGGTACTGCTAGATCTGAACTCCCCCGCAGAAATGTCGTCCTTTGAGGCCTTTCTACTCAGTTTCATTACCCTCTTCGGCGGCTATAGCGATGTTTTCCAAATCCTGGCGGAGTTTAATAATCCTCGTTTGTTGCAGGGCTTTGGCATACTTTTGACCCTGGCCGGTACGGCCTTTGTGGGGGTGCTCTACGCCCTCCTGACGGAGAAACTCCTGGCCCTGCGGTTTGAATTTATGGAGCGACGGCCGCCGGTCCCTGACCAGGGCCATGTGGTGGTGATCTGGTTGGGGCAGGTGGGGCGTCAGGTGATCAGTTTGCTACAGGAGCTCAAGCAACCGGTGGTGGCGATTGCTCCCCAACGGTTTGATACCGAGGTGTTGCCCCAGGTACCTCTGTTGACGGGGGATGTGGCCATCGCCCTGGATCGGGCCAACCTGGCTACCGCTAAGAGTGTGGTGGCGGTCAGCGCCGACGAGGTTGACAACCTTGAAATCGGGCTACTGGCCCATCGCCTCAATCCCCACTGTCGGGCGATTATTCGGACCTATAACCAGCAGTTTAGTGATCGCATCGCCCAGATTTTTCCCTTTGCCCAGGTGCTCTGCGCCGCCGCTATTTCCGCCGAGGCCTTCGCCGCCGCCGCCTTTGGTGAAAATGTAGTCGGTCTACTACGGCTGTATGATCAGACCGTGCTAGCTACCCAATACACCGTGGAGACCGGAGATACTCTGGAGGGCCTGCTGCTTTCCCAGGTAGCCTACGGCTATGGGGTTGTGCCGGTTTGGCACCAGCGCCTTCCCCAGGCTGGCCAGGTGATGCCCTCGGAGGACACGGTGCTGCGGATCGGCGATCGCCTGGTGGTGTTGGCCACCATCTTGGGTTTACGCTGTATCGAACAGCGCCAGCTTGCCAGTCCCACCTGTACCGTAGCGGTGGATCATGCCATCAACCCCACGGCCCTGTTTGACGGTGCCGCGGAAATCGCCAGAAGCTCTGGCCTGTCCCTGGCCGCCGCCCGGGACTGCATGGCCCAGATCCCCTGCACCCTGCCCCAGCCCCTGTACCCCCAGCAGGCCCATCGCCTGGTGCGGCTACTGGCCCAGAGCCAGATCAGTGCCCGGGTCGTGGACTATGGACCAACATCCCAGGCTGTTGGACAATGGACAACGGCAGATTAGGACCCCTTTCTCCACCTATGACAAATTCATCCTGGCATCGTCGCCATGTGCTTTCTCTAGCGGACTTTACGGCCCCGGAGTTAGACATTGTCCTGGGCGCTGCCGTCAGTTTTCGGGAGGTGCTCTCTCGCCGCACCCGTAAGGTGCCGGCCCTGCAGGGGCTGGTGGTAACGAACTTATTTTTCGAAGCCTCTACCCGCACCCGTAGCAGTTTTGAATTGGCTGCCAAACGGTTATCGGCCGATGTGCTCAACTTTGCCCCGGGCACCTCCTCCCTCAGCAAGGGGGAAACCATTCTGGATACGGCCAAGACCTACCTGGCCATGGGGACGAACCTGATGGTAATTCGCCACCAGGACTCGGGGGTTCCCCAGCTAGTGGCGGCGGAGATGGATCGGTTAAACAGTGGGGTGGGGGTGCTCAATGCCGGCGATGGCTGCCATGCCCACCCCTCCCAGGCCCTCCTCGACCTTTTTACCCTGGCGGTCACCCTTAACCCCGATCACCCCAGCACCGATCTGCTGCAGGGCAAGAAGATTGCCATCGTGGGGGACCTGCTCCATTCCCGGGTGGCTCGGTCTAACCTCTGGAGTCTCACCGCCTGTGGCGCTGAGGTCCACTTGGCGGCGCCCCCCACCCTGCTACCGCCGGGCTTTGCCGATGCTTTTCGGCAGCAGTCCCCCCTGCCCCTACCCCGATCTATCCACCAGCACAGTCAGCTCGCCCCAGCCCTGGCCGACGCCCACTTTGTTATGGCCCTGCGGTTACAGAGAGAACGCATGAGTCAGCACTTGCTCCCCAGTCTGCGGGAGTATCAACAGCAGTTTGGGCTGACCCGCGATCGCCTGGGGATCTGCCAGCCCACCGTTAAGGTGCTCCACCCTGGCCCTGCTAACCGGGGAGTGGAGATTAGTTCAGACCTGATGGATGACCCCAACCTTAGCCTCATCGCCGATCAGGTCAGCCACGGGGTGGCGGTACGCATGGCCCTGCTATACCTGATGGGGGTGGGTAAACCGCTATAGAACCCTATCTAGGGGCTAGGGACGGGCGGGCAAGCTAAAGTTACGGAAATGCTGGGCCTGCTCCTCAATACGACAGGCGATGCGATCGCAGACCAAACTACATAGGTCAAAGATTAACTGGTCAGCAACGCTATAGTAGGCGGAAGTACCTTCGGTACGGCGACTCAAAATACCGGCCTGCAGCATCACCTTAAGGTGTTTAGAGACATTGGCCTGGCTGGTTTCAGTGGCGTCCACCAGTTCCTGCACACATTTTTCACCATCCCGCAGCAGGTTCAGAAGTCGTAGCCGCATCGGCTCACTGAGGACTCCAAAGTACTCGGCCACCTGTTGTATTACCTCAGGGGGGACATTCTCAACAACAGTCATGGCTTGCCTGGGAGAAGAACTCAAAGATATCTTAACAAGTTTTTTATTTTTACACTAAGTTACTATCTGATTCTCCGGTGGTTTTGGTGCTTTTCCCCAGGGCCTTTAGGGGTGCATCGCCCCAGGCTAATCGCCTGTACGGGTATGCACTTCAGCCGGGACATGCTGATCGGTCAGGAATTCAGGAGCCAGCTGTCAGGAGCCAGCAGTTTGGCGGCGTTCTGATTGTTCACTACAGGTCTTTATACCCATAAAATGTTTCCCCTTGCGCTGTTACCCGACTGTAGTATAAAGCTAGGGTTTTCATGGCCCTAGCCACGGGAAGGTGGAGGCGAGTCAGAACGCCTAGCTAGTCATGGCGGCCACCATCCACTCTGTCCTCAGGGGCCTGACCAAAGCAATAAATGGGAGTTCGCTGTGTCCGATGGCCAGCCCGTTCAACCACCGCTGCAATTTATCCCGGTTCATTACCGACCCTGGCTGGTGCGAATCAGCTACGCCCTGCTCCCTCTGGTTCTGCGGCTGCGGCTGCAACCCTGGCTGCCCGCCGGTATAGGGCCGATCACCTGCAGCAACCCGGAGGTGCTGGCGGATTATTTCCATCGGTTTCAGGCCGGTCAGATTCGGCTACTGATGGCCTTCCGCCATAGCCAGGTTGACGACCCCCTCTGTCTCTCCTACCTGTTTTCCCGGCTGATACCACGGGCGGCCCGTCGCCATGGTATCTCCCTGCAGCCACCAATCCATAGTTTTTTCATGTACGACCGGGGCATGCCCCTGTGGGCCGGCCGCTGGCTTGGCTGGTTTTTTGCCAGTATGGGGGGAATTCCGGTGCGCCGGGGCCGCCGCCTTGACCTCAAGGCTCTGAAGGCGGTGCGCCACTATCTGGTCAACGGGCCCTTCCCGGTGACCATTGCTCCGGAGGGCGCCACCAATGGCCATGGGGAGGTGATCAGTCCCCTGGAGCCGGGTACCGCCCAGGTGGCCTTTTGGGCGGTGGAGGACCTCCACCAGGCCCAGCGACTGGAAGAGGTGCTGGTGGTGCCGGTCGGTCTGCAGTATTTTTATCCACGGCCGGATTGGGCCGCCCTGGATCGACTGTTGGGGCGCCTGGAGCAGGACTGTGGTTTGGCGGCCCTAACCGGGGAGAATCCTGGCCAGCGATCGCCCCAGGCCTATGGCCAACGGCTGCTCACCCTGGGTCACCATCTATTGACCCAAATGGAAGGGTTCTACCAACGGCTCTACGGCCCCCTGCCCGCCGCCGACCAGGGGGGCGATCGCCTGCAAACCCTGCTCCATCACGCCCTACTGGTAGGGGAAGAATACTTTAAGCTGCCCAGTACCGGCAGTCTGGAAACCCGCTGTCGACGCCTAGAGGAAGCGGGCTGGACCCATATCTATCGGGAGAACCTGAGCGAACCCCACCAAGCTTGCCCCGTTGACCAGGGACTGGCGAACTGGATGGCGGAGGCCGCCGCCCTACAGGTGCGGCCCATGCGTTTAGTGGAGAGCTTTGTGGCGGTCACTAATAGCTATGTTGAGGGTCAGCCCAGCTTTGAACGGCTGGCGGAAACCAGCCTAATCCTCTTTGACCTGGTGGAGCGGGTGAAGGGAACTCGGGTGCCCAGGCGTCCCCAGTTGGGCCGTCGTCAGGCGGTGATTAGTCTGGCGGCCCCCATCAATGTCAGCCAGCGCTGGTCCACCTACCAACCATCCCGGCAGGCGGCCAAAGTCGCTGTAGATCAGTTAACCCAAGACCTGCAGGCCGCCCTAGAGGGGTTGATTTTACCCACCGGTAGCCATTGACCCCAACCCCTGACCGGATCGGTTCGGGCCAAGGCCCTGGACTGGCCCGGAACAGGGTACAGTTGAGGCTGGCCTTTGGTAGATTGCCAATGATATTAACCTTTCCCCGGCGGTTCCTGGCCTGGTTGGGGCCATTTGCATGGGGGGTGGCGCTGCTGGGGGGCTGTCAACCGCCGCCCCCCGCTGATAGCACCACCACCCTGGATAAAATTGGCTTTGATCTCACCCAACTGGATGATCAGGGCCTCTATGGCCCAGCTGACGGCAAACGCGCCCTCGACTATGAGTTCTGTATCCCCGTCGGAGAAGACTATCAGAACGCGGTGACCGCCATTGATCCCAGCCTGAAACTCTTTCCGGGTAGATCTGGCCGCATCGGCTGTACAGACCAACAGGTTCTGGCCATGGGTAATACGCACCAACCCCGGGCCCAGCTCGTGCTGCAGGAACTGGCTAACCTTGACTATATCCACCGCATCGAGAGGGTAGATTGGGAGTAGATGAATACAATTGTGGTTATTGGCTTAACCGTCCTGGCCGGGGTGGCCGTTATCGTCCAGGGGCAAATTATGGGTCTGATTACCCAAACCCTGGGGCCCTTAGAAAACCTCTGTATCACCTACGCGGGCGGGGCCCTGGTGGTGGGCCTGGCGGCTCTGGTGGCCCGGGGCGGTCAGCTTAAGGATTGGGCTAGCTTGCCCTGGTACGCCTTCACCCCCGGTCTTTTGGGCGTCATTATCGTCAGCACCATTGGCTACATGGTGCCCCGCCTGGGCCTGGTCACCGGTTTTACCCTGTTTGTGGCCAGCCAGTTTATGGTGGGGGTTTTGTTCGACCACTACGGTTGGCTGGGGGCGGAGGTCCGTCCCCTAGACCTGTCCCGGGCCCTTGGCCTGGGGTTGGTGATGGTGGGGATCATCCTGCTGGTGCGGCCTTCATCCTAAGGCGGCATGCCTAGTCGACCCTGACATAGAGCCACCTACCGCTCCTGTTTTCTGCCCCCGATTGAAAGGTTTCCTAACTTACGCTGCATAGTACCAGTTGCCTCAGGTCCCGCCAATGGTTAGTCCCTCTTCCTCCTGGTTACAGCCCGGCGATCGCCTGCGGGTGATTGCCCCCAGTGGCGCCCTGCGAGAAGCCCAACGCCTAGAGGAGGGCATAGCGGTCTGGCGAGGCTGGGGCTTTGAGGTGGTGTTGCCAGCGGGTGTTGATAGTCGCTGGGGCTACCTGGCGGGCCCTGATCAACAACGACGTCAGCAACTGCTAGAGGCGTTAAGGGATCCATCCTGTCGGGGTCTTCTATGTGCCCGGGGCGGCTATGGGGGCACCCGGCTGCTGGAGGACTGGACCTGGCCCGAGGGCGATCTCCTCCCCTGGGTGATCGGGTTTTCCGATATCACCAGTTTGCTTTGGAGCCTGGCCCGCCAAGGTCAGGTGGGGGTGGGGGTTCACGGTCCCCTACTAACCACGCTAGCCCTGGAGCCGGCCTGGTGTCAGCAACGACTGCACGATTTAGTTACTGGTCAACCCCTGGCCCCCTTGCAGGGGAAGGGGTGGGGTGGGGGGCAGGTAACCGGGCCCCTGTTGCCCGCCAACCTGACCGTTGCCACCCACCTGCTGGGCACGTCTCACCAGCCTCCCCTCCACCAGGTGATTTTGGCCCTGGAAGATGTTACCGAAGCCCCCTATCGCATTGATCGGATGCTCACCCACTGGCGGATGGCGGGCTATCTTAACCAGGTGGCCGGCATTGCCCTGGGGCGATTTAGTCGCTGCGATCCCCCACCGGATACCCCCAGTTTCACCGTCGAGGAAGTATTGCGCGATCGCCTGGCGGATTTAGGTATCCCCATCGTTGCCGGTCTACCCTTTGGCCATGACGGGGAAAATGCGGCCCTACCGGTCGGCACCCTGGCCCATCTCGATGGCGATCGGGGCACCCTAGCCTTTGCAAACCTCACCACTGCCTGGAGACCCTGATCCTGCCATCCGTGAACCCACTGGAAAGTTTGAAATCACTTTTTGCCAAAGCTAAGATTAGGTAAACCTGAATAGGTATACTCCCCTGACACAGTCAGCAGGACTAAGGTTAGGATAATTCTTAAGGACTTTCAAACACCATTTCTAAGCCAACCCATCTTTAAGTCAATAAGCACTATTAAAATTTTTATTTACAGAGGAATATTTATGTTAAGCCCTATTTCCCAGCCCAGAATGTGCCGCCTGATTCAGACCCCCGGGCTCCGCTGGCTTCTGTTGATGCCCCTGGTTTTATATCCCTGGGGGCTTGGTCTGCAGGCGCAGGAGGGCATCCCAACCCCCGAGACCAGACCTTCTACCTTGCGATTTATGCCGGTTGATCCGGCCGCCAGCCCAACCCCAGCCTACCTGGATGAGACCTACACCCTGGGATCGGGGGATGTCATCCGGGTAGACATCTTTAATGTGCCAGAATACAGCGCTGACAAGGGTACCTACCCGGTACGGGTGGATGGCACCATTGGAGTGCCGCTGGTGGGTTCTGTGGATGTGCAGGGGATGACGGTGGAGGATGTTGCCCAGGTGCTAACCGCCCGCTACTCCCCCCTACTGACCCGTCCGCCTCGCCTCACCGTTACCCTGGTCCGGGCTCGACCGGTGCGAATTGCCGTTGCTGGGGAGGTGAAGCGCCCCGGCACCTACGTAATTGACTTTGCTGGACAGACCACCGCCACCACAGACAGTTTTTCCGGTGTGCAGTTGCCTACCCTGACGGAGGCCATTCAAGCCTCGGGGGGGGTTACCTACCAGGCCAATGTGCGCGATATTGAGGTGATTCGACCCCAGCGATCGGGGCAGGATCTGGTATTGCGAGCCAACCTGTGGGACCTGATTCAGCGGGGGGATCTGGAACAGGACCTGCGGCTGCGGGATGGAGATCGGGTGATTGTGCCCATTGTCACCAATCCACCGGAGAGCGACTCAGTGCAGGTAGCCCGGGCTAACTTTTCCCCCGAGTCCATGAATGTCCAGGTGGTGGGGGAGGTGGTCAAGGCCGGTAATGTGGAGGTGCCCCCCAATGCCTCCCTGAATCAAGCCATTTTAGCGGCAGGTGGTTTCAAGGATCCCCGGGCTCAAACCTCCTCGGTGGACCTGGTGCGTCTCAACCCCAATGGCACGGTGGAGCGCCGCACCCTCCAGGTGAGCCTGGCGGATTCGCCCAACGAAGAGACCAACCCGATTCTCCGTCCCGATGATGTGGTGATGGTGGCCCGTAACAGTATTGCGGTGACCTCAGACTTCCTCACCCTTTTACTCTCTCCAGTGACCAGCGTCACTACCATTCTCAGGCTGTTAGGGCTTTACTAGATTGGTACTGTTCTAGTTTAGAAGTCGGTTTTCCCGTTACCGATTTGAAATGGTCTTGAGCAGGGTGGAGCAAAAGCTGCAGACTATCTAAGTCTGCCCTAGGGCTCCGCCTGCACCGCAAAGCGGTACAGGCGGAGCTAAGTTGAGGGGCATCTCAGTCTAAGGTGGGGCCCATCGTCGGGTGCACCCCAGCCCTATCAGTCTAGGGATAATACGCTCTTCAAGGCCCTTGACTCTCGTTGGTTTAATGGCTAAACGTTTTTACTTATTGCGACACTGGGATGCAACCTCATCGTAGACCTTAAAGGGTTTAAGCCGTACTGACAATATCAGTATTTCCACTTAGGTGTTAGTATGCTAGATTAGGGGGCAACATAAATTGTTAGAATACTCTATATCTTCGGTGTCTAATTTTAATATTTTCAGCAACTACGACTGAAACTATTTATTGTATTTTCTAAGTCCACGACATGCCTTTTGTAAAAGTTTTCCGAAACCTTTATGGCTGATCCTACTGATACCCTGGCTCCCCTCAGTACCCCTCAAGGTGATCTGGTAAATGGCTCTTCCCGCAATGGTCGACTTCCCCAGGTTGTCACTGTTGCGCCCCAGAATGATCTGGAGGACGAGATTGACTTGGGGGAGTTGCTGGCCATCCTGCGACGCCGGTTAATTCCCCTGGTGGGGGTAAGCTTGCTGTCCCTGGCGGGGCTCTATGGTCTGGCATTGACCAGACCACCGGTCTATGAAGCCAGGTTTTCCCTCCTGGTGGAGCCAGTCACTAAGGGCACTGAGCTCGGTCAGGGACTTAAGGGACTGGAACAGGTTGCCGGTGGTCGTATAGCCGATTCAAGTTTAGACTACGACAGTCAAATCCTGGTGCTGCAGAGTGAGTCAGTCCTAGAGCCTATCGTGGAGCGGTTGCAGACTCGCTATCCCGATATTACTTATAAAGACTTATCCGAAATTTTGACCATTGAACGGGTCGATAAAGAATCAAAGTTGCTGTCGGTCACCTATAAGGGCAAAGATCAGAATGAGGTACAGTATGTTGCCGATGTCCTGCGGAATGCCTTTGTGGAGTACAGCGTAGCAGACCGGCAGCGATCGCTGCGTAACAGCCTGGAAAAGGTGGCCGGTGAAATTGAAAAGCAACGGATGGAGGTGAGCAACGTTGAAGCGGCCCTAGAGGACTTCCAGAAGCGTTATAACCTGGTGGATACCAGCCAAGCCAGGGCTGACATCACTTCCCGCATTAATACTACCCTCACTCAACAGCAAGATAATCAGGTAGAGTTGTCCGCCGCTTTAGCTCGCTACCAGGTTCTCCAGGATCAGATCGGCTTGAGCCCGACGGAAGCTATCACCATCGCCAACCTCAGCGAGGCCCCTGTCTATCAGAAGTTACTGCAGGACCTGCGGGGCATTGAAACCCAGATTGCCCTGGAAACCGCCCGATTCCAAGCTACTACGCCGATGGTAGAAGCCCTACAGGATAAGCGGAATCAGTTACTCCCCTTGCTCGAAGCCGAGGCTAATCGGATCCTGGGTCCGGCCTTGGCGGCCCGCCTCAACATTGATGCTGAAACGGTAGGGTTCCAGGGCACTGTGGGTCGCGACCTGGTGACCGAAATGGTAAAAACCGCCAATGAGATTCAGGTCTTACAAAATCGAGATGGGGCCTTGATTGCCAGCGTCGATAACCTGGATAAAAACCTGGAGGACCTGTCTTCCCTGGCTCGGCGCTATAACGAAATTCAACGGGAACTGACCCTGGCGGAGGGGGGGCTGCAGCGTCTACTGGCTAGCTATCAGGATCTAGACCTGGAAATGGTGCGCCAAACTAATCCCTGGCAGGTTACCTCCGGATTAGGGGAGATTACGGCTAGGCCAATTAAGTCATCCTGGCTACGTCAATTTGTACTTAGGGCTTTTGTGAGCTTAATCCTGGGGGTGGGTACCGCCTTCTTATTGGAGAAGCTTGATCGGGGCTACCATGAATCTGAATCGATTACCAATGACCTGAAGCTTCCCTGCCTGGCCACTATTCCCTTGATGGAAAAGGATACTGAGGATCGGCAACTGTTTGTCAGTGTGGCCCTGGCCGCTTCTATGGAAGAATTGCTTGCCCAAACCCAAGAACAAAAAGCTAAGTCACCGGGTGATCGATCTGGTCGTCGGGGTCGGGGTTCCGGATCCAAAAGCCACTATTATGGCTATTACAACCAGCCCTTTGAGGAGTCCTTCTACGGACTGGAGGCTAACCTGCGTCTGCTGAATGCTGACTCTTCCCTTCAGGTGATTACAATTTCCTCCTCGATTCCCGGTGAAGGCAAGTCTACTGTCTCTGCCCACCTGGCGATTGCGGCTTCTAAGGTGGGGCGACGCGTCCTCCTCGTTGACCTGGATGCTCGAGCTCCGGTGGACCATATTTTGTTTAAACTGTCGAACCGTCTTGGTATGACGGATTTACTAACCTCTGACGCCCCCGCGGAAAAAGCTATTCAAAGTCTTGAGGATAATCCTAATCTGTTTATTCTAACGGCAGGTAGTCGATCGCCGGCCCCCACCCGCTTGCTCTCCAGCCAGAAGTTTGAGGCTTTGTTGGAAAGCTTTCGGCGTCAATTTGACCTAATCATTTTAGATACCCCACCCCTCTACAATTTTGCCGATGCCAAGCTGGCCTGTCGCCATGCTGATGGTTTTTTACTTACGGTTAGGTTGAATAAAACCAGCCGAGATGTGGTTCATAGGGTGGTAAGGGACTTTCTAACGACGACCCAAACTCCTATCCTTGGTTTTGTAGCTAACGGTGTGGAGCGTAACTCTAGCAGTTATTACTATTACTACAGTAGCTACTACGGCAAGAAACAACCCGTTGATGTTCAAGCCTGATTCCCCTATGAGTTTCTCCCTATAGATCTTGCCTATTTAATGAATCAGCATCCCTATGCCAGTTGTACCTTTATTCGGCGAAAACTGGTGGAACTGGAAGGGCAAGGTCAGGTCGTTCATCGATTTTCCATTCGCTATCCTGACCTGGCCATTAAGGATGCCGCTGATTACGAAAAGCTGAAAAAACCCAATTTATCCTGAGCCAGGGACCTTTTGTTTTACTAGTTCACCTGCTCAAAACCCTGGTGACCTCTCCACAACGGTGGTTTCAGGCCCTGGGTCTGGCTATCCAAGTGGGCCGTCATTCCGATCGGGGCCTGTTGGTCAGTTTGGTCTATTTTGTAGAAGCCTGTGTTCTCCTCCATTGGTTGCGGAGTGCCAGGGTTGATCATGTCCACTGCCACTTTGCCACCAAGGCCACTGCCGTGGCCATGCTTTGCCATGAACTAGGGGGGCCTACCTACAGTTTTACGGTGCATGGACCCCACGAATTTGATAAGCCGGAGGCCATTGCCCTAAGGGAGAAAATTACCAGAGCCGCCTTTGTTGTGGCGATTTCCTCCTTTACGAAAAGTCAGCTTCTGCGTTGGTGTTCCTATAAACAGTGGTCTAAAATCCATGTTGTACACTGTGGGGTTGACCAACTGTTTCTCTCCCAACCCCACACCCCCCTTACCCCCCATCCTAGCTTTGTCTGTGTAGGGCGAATTAGTGAGCAGAAGGGACACCTGATTTTACTAGAAGCCATCAGCATGCTAGCCACCCAAGGTGAGCAGTTTAAGGTGGTTTTGGTGGGGGACGGCCCCCTGCGATCAGACACTGAAACCCTGATTCACCAGCTTAAATTGCAAGGCTACATCGAGATTACGGGCTGGGCTACCAACGCTGAGGTACAGCGCCATATTCTCAATTCCCAAGTTATGGTGGTGCCCAGTTTCGCCGAAGGGTTACCCGTAGTGGTGATGGAGGCTCTAGCCCTAGGTCGGCCCGTCCTGGCGACCTATATTGCCGGCATGGCTGAGTTGGTAACCCCTGGCCTGTGTGGTTGGTTGGTGCCCGCCGGTTCCTCTTAGAGGTTGGCGACGGCCATGGCCACTGTTCTCCATACCCCCCTGGAGACCCTGACCGCCATGGGGCAAGCCGGGGCTCAACAGGTTGCCCAAGACCACGACGCGGCCCTGGAAGCTAGCAAATTAAGGCAACTTTTCCAACGTTATGCTAGCCCGGTTGGCTGAGCTCTATTGTCCATAGGGGTAAAACCTGTTAGTGGTCATTTTTTGACCCCAGCTTCCCTAAAACGCCCTGTCTGGCCCTGTTACCCTGTCCTAAGAATCCCGAACTAAATAATGTGGGATGTCGTGGGATAGGTGTCCCGGCTGACACCGGCCAGGCAAGATGCCTGACCTACGAAAATTACAGCCTAAGAGATCCGCGTTCCTAAGCATTTTGGCCAAAGCCATAGATCAGGGGTTAATCCTTAGGGGATCCTAAGAATTAACCGTAGATTAACTACCTTCCGGTACCATCCCCTTAGTAGGATGTCCTCAAGGAAAAGTGGAGCGTAGTTTCTATGGCTACAATTCGGTCTATTCAGGCTCGAGAAATTCTGGATTCTCGCGGCAATCCGACGGTTGAGGTGGATGTGGTCCTAGAAGATGGGGCTTGGGGGCGAGCAGCAGTACCCTCGGGGGCTTCGACTGGAATTCGTGAAGCTCTGGAACTCAGAGATGGGGACAAGGGCCGCTATGGCGGCAAGGGGGTGTTAAAAGCGGTTGCCAACGTCAATACCATCATCGCATCAGCGATTCAGGGAATGGATGCGGCGGATTTAGGGGCGGTAGATCACCGGATGATTACCCTTGACGGTACGGAGAATAAGGGTAGTCTAGGCGCCAATGCTATTCTCGGGGTGTCTATGGCGGTGGCCCGGGCGGCGGCAAACTCAGCCCAGGTGCCCCTCTATCTCCACCTGGGGGGACGTGAATCGGTTTTATTGCCCGTCCCCTGCTTCAATATCATCAACGGAGGGGCCCACGCTGACAATAGCGTCGACTTTCAGGAGTTTATGGTGGCCCCTGTAGGGGCACCTAACTTTAGCGAAGCCTTGCGCTACGGCGCCGAGGTCTATCACGCTTTGAAGGCCGTCCTCAAGGCCGCCGGCTATAGTACGGGGATTGGCGATGAGGGGGGGTTTGCCCCCAACCTGAAGAGTAATCTGGAGGCGGTGGAGGTGATTCTGCAGGGTATTGAAAAGGCCGGTCTACGCCCTGGGCAGGATGTTGCCATTGCCCTGGACCCAGCCGTTAGTGAGCTATACCAGGAGGATGGCAGCTACCTGTTCTATAAATCCGACCAAAGCCGTAAGTCCTCTGAGGACATGATTGCTCTCTGGGAAAGCTGGGTCAACCAATTCCCCATTGTTTCCCTCGAAGATGGTCTGGGAGAGCAGGACTGGCAAGGTTGGCAGGCCATGACTCAGCGCCTGGGCGATCGCCTGCAATTGGTGGGAGATGATGCCTTTGTCACCAATCCCACCATCATTGCCCAAGCTATTAAGGATGGGGTAGGCAATTCCTCCCTGATCAAGGTCAATCAGATTGGCTCTATTACCGAGACCCTCGCAGCCATTCATATGTCCCACGAGGCGGGCTACACCTGCATGGTCAGCCATCGATCCGGAGAAACCCCCGATGACTTTATTGCCGATCTGGTGGTGGCCACCATGGCCGGCCAGATCAAGTCCGGGGCTCCCTGTCGGGGCGAGCGGCTGTCAAAGTACAATCAACTCCTGCGGATTGAGCAAGAGTTGGGTGCCCGAGCCCGCTATGCTGGTCCGGAGGCCTTCCAACGGGCCATCTAGAGCCTCTCCATCCTCATTCCGAAGAGAGCAGTGGTTAAGGAGATAGATTAACTGGGAAACCTTAGGGTCAGATTACGACAATACAGGTAATTAAAATAAAACAAGAAAGCCGGGGGTATATCCCCGGCTATAACCGTTTAGAGGTTCATGAAGAATTAAGGGTTCCAGATAAACCCTCCTTGGGCATCCCAGATGATGAGCTCAAAGCCCTGTCCCTAACTGCTTGCTAGCTGTCGAACTCAGGTCTGTCAAAGCCATCCTAGAGGCGGCCATACCAACGGGCCAGCCGACTGGGGGGGATACCAAGGCCGTAACCCAGCACCATGATTTGGTTAATCAGGGTGCTGCGGCCCACCCCCAACCGCTGCCAGCGCCGCGCTGAGGTCAACACCGCCAGGGGGACCCGGGCAATCCGGCCCCCCCGCCGCAGCTGTTGCACCAGGGCAAAGTCCTCCATGATCGGCAGGGCGGGAAAACCGCCCAGGGAGCGAAAGTCATTAGCCCGTAGAAATAGGCCCTGATCCCCGTAGGGTAGCTGCAGCCAGCGAGATCGCTGTTTCACCCCCCATTCCACCCAACGCAACCCCCACCCTGGGCCATCAATGGCCAGATCAAAGGCCCCCGCCACCACTCCAGGTTGATCCAGACAGTGACGGATCCAATGCTCAAACCCCGCTGGCACCAGGGTATCGCCGTGCAGAAACAGCAGTAGCTCTCCCCGGGCCTGGACCGCCCCTTGATTCATCTGGCCCGCCCGCCCCCCCCCAGCCACCAGGGTGGCGGCCCCGGCGG
>Ga0208465_1000290_pt1 | contig 15330 bp, 22 predicted proteins | sample LakMenEpi31Aug10_FD_150749 | JGI IMG/M metagenome (GOLD analysis project Ga0208465, IMG submission 150749) | Freshwater microbial communities from Lake Mendota, WI - 31AUG2010 deep hole epilimnion (SPAdes) | ecosystem: Environmental > Aquatic > Freshwater > Lake > Epilimnion/Euphotic zone ...
TATGAACCATACTGATTTTTTAGAACATAATAAACTTTCCAGTTTACATGATGGAAAAACTGTATTTTTTTGTAAAACAGATTATCTTTTACAAGATTTTGAAACTATTACTAAATTAGATAATGAAGTTGTTTTGATCACAGGTAACTCTGATTATCCCATAACGGACCAAATAGTATCTTTAGCTCCAAAAAATATTAAAAAATGGTATGCTGTTAATGCTCTTACCTATAACAATATGGTAGAGCCCATTCCTCTTGGGTTAGAAAATCAATATTTTTCAATAAGAGATGGTCATGGAATAGGATATCCAGACAGGGCTGGTCTAAAAGAATCTATACTACAAAATCTAGACAAAAACCATATACCAACTCAATTCTTATATTGTAATTTTAATATTACAACAAATCCGGCATACAGACAAAAAATATACGATATGACCAAACAATCAAAATATATCACTCTAGATAACCCAACATTAACTCTACATGATATGTTTCAAAAAATACAAGATCATAAAATGGTTCTTTGTCCAGCTGGTAATGGTATTGATACTCATAGATTATGGGAAGTACTATACAGCAATAGAATACCTGTAACTATTAATATTAATAATTATGCAATATATAAGTTATATAAACAATTGCCTATTATTATTTTAAATACTATTGATGATATACTAAATTATGATCTAATAAATCAAGAATATCTTAAAATTATAAATACTAAATATAATTTAAATTTATTATCTATTAACTATTGGATAGATAGGATCCAAAATAATGTCTAATAATATTTTAATTCTCGGCAATGGTTTTATTGGCTCAAATTTATACTCATATTTTTCTCAATATGATAATACTATCGTAACCAATAGACATACTTTCGATATAACACGTTCTGAAACATATAATAATGTGCCATGGTCACAATTTAATACTATTATATATACTATTGGAATAAAAGATGTTCCATATTGCGAAAAGCAGCCAGATATAGCATTTGATATTAATGCTAATTATATTTCTAATATATTTTCTTTAATTAATGCACAAACTAAATTTATTTATATATCAACAGATTATGTATTTGATGGAATTAGTGGAAATTATAAAGAAGATTCAGAAACTAAACCAACCACGATCTATGGATGTTCAAAATTAAAAGGAGAATTAATAAGTCGTCAACACGATAATTATATTGTTATTAGAACCTCTGGTGTTTATGGAAATGGTTGTATGTGGCTTAGTAAACTACTATCATCACTTGACAGTTCTCAAAAAATTGAGTGTTATACAAATATTTACAACACGCCAACTTATGCTATGAATTTAGCAGAAATGATTAAAAATCTTATTAATGAAGATTTTACAGGAACAATTCATTTGGCTGGTTCAAGTGTGGTTAATAGACTTGATTTATACACAACAGTCGCTACTATATTTGGTAGAGACACTAGTATTCTATATGGTGGACAGTCAACTAATAATAGATTTCCCAATAACTTATCATTATGTAATAAGAAATATGCTACATTATTTAATCGTTCGCCAGATGATATACGCACAGGTCTATCAAGACTAAAATCTAATTATGCGTATTAATATTATATCAACATCAACATCGTCCCTAAATACCTCTAACAATGGGGCTAATGTACAGGGCGACGAAATGGTTGCCAGGGCATGGCACAAGTATATGTCCAGAGATAGCAGAGTATCTGAGATCTACTTAAATGGATCAACAGACATATCATATGATGTTAGTATTGCTTTTAGTCCATTGGTTGAATGTACTAGTGGATACAAAGTATTATATTTACAAAACGTTTTTCCAAAACCGCATTGGCCCGGAACAGTAGGTATATTCCATTCTGTTACCAACAACTATAATAATTTCATCTTTCCGTCCGATGGTTTAAAAAATGAATGCCACAGTGACGGTCTTGTATGTCAATTTGCTGTAGATGAAGAGATATTTTACCCAAAACAGCCAGCTGATAATTTACGCCACAATCTTTGTTTTGTTGGCAATAATATTCGAGATGCTGTTAGTTTAAATAAATATTTATTATGTGTAGCTGATATGGGCTTAGTTATTTATGGTAATCCACAAGGATGGAATTCAAATTTATGCCACGGTAAAATAAGTATCGAAGATGAAGCCACACTCTACTCTTCTGCAAAAATCTGCCTCAATGCTCATCTTACTGAACATTTAAATTACGGATCATTCAACTTTAGAATTTTTAATATTTTAGCATGTAAGGGTTTCATAATATCAGATTCATCTATTTTTTTGAATCATGAATTTTCTAATTCTATAGTATTTACTGAAGGTTTTTATGATTTGAGAGAAAAAATATCTTTTTACCTAAATAATCCAGATGAAACACTTCCTTTTAGAGAAAATGGTTATATGCATGTTTTAAAATATCATACATTTAAACATAGAACAACATCAATCATCGACTGGCTAGAAAGACTAATATGAAAATTTTATTTGCTAATATACCCAACATAAAATATATTGATGGACAAATACATACTGGACCGAATGCTGGATCTAGATGGCCATGGACTAATGCGGGAGGACATTTCCATGGATATGCTCCATTTCCATTTTGGCTTGGCTGGGCAGCTAAATATGTAGAAAGCCATGATTTTGAAGTATATTTTTATGATGGAGTAGCTCTTAAACATAATAATTTAGAAATAACTAAACAAGAAATTATATCACTTAAACCAGATATTATTTTTTATGATGTCGCAACTCCTACTTTTACTATAGTTGATGGAGTAGCTAAAGAATTGAAGGATCAATTAAATTGCGTAAATGTATACTGTGGTCCACATATGAAAACTTATGCAAATGACTGTATGTTATTGGATCATGTAGATTATTGTATAATTGGAGAGTATGATATCCCAGCACTTAAAATTTGTCAAAATCCAAATATTGAACAACAAATCTTTAGATTTGAACATCTAAAAAATATAGACACTTTACCTAATGGACAAAATTTTGTTCCATATAGACCATTAGAATATATACAAAATTACTACGATCCAAGCATGTCCACACAGCCCATACAATTAACCATCAGCGCTTCTAGAGGATGTCCTTTTAAATGTACTTATTGTCAATGGCCAAATGTTATTAATAATGGACAATATAGAGCTAGATCAGCAGTTATGGTAATAGATGAAATCAAACAAATGCAATATATTTTAAAAGAAAATCTTAGAAGTATTTTTTTTGATGATGATACATGGAATCTGGGCCCAGGTAGAATATCAAAAATATGTGATGGTCTAAAAGAAATAGGTCTGCCGTGGACAATGATGGGTAGAATAGATACGAGTAAACCAGAGCTATATGATAAAATGGTGGATTCTGGTTGTGTTGGTATGAGATTTGGCATTGAAACATTTAATCAGGAACTATCTGATAATGTTAAAAAACATATGAATACTAAAACTGCTTATGATAATCTAAAATATTTAGTTACTAGATTCTCAAATATGGAATTTCATTTTACTACCATGAAAAATTTTCCAGGAGAAAAAACAGGATCATGGGAAAAAGATCAAGAGATACTTCAAGACCTTCAACGAATTGGTAGGCAAAATAATAATACTGTTCATTGGCAAATTAGTGATTGCATACCCTTCCCTGGAACAGAATTATGGGAGGAACTAGTAGAACTCGGACACGGAGATACTCTTAAAGACTTTAGTTTATATGATGGTAGTCCAGAGCATAATGGAGCATTAGAAAAAACTGTAGGCTGGCTAGGAGAAAATTACAAACCTAAATATTCAGAATACTCTAAGGATGGAAGTCCAACAAACTTTCCTAGGGAATAACTATATGCTAGCATTAACAATGAAACAAAGTGCTGAATGGATAGAATCTATCATATTACATATGATTAAAAATAAGATAGATATGTCACGTGTTGCTATAAATATAGGGGCTAATGATGGCATAACTTTAGATCCACTACATTTATTATATCTAAAAAATGACTACACTGGTTTGTGTATAGAAGCAGATACATCTACAGTAGCAAAATTAAAAAATAACTTACCAAAAACAGTAGATATATTACATTCATTTATAACTCCAAATGATATTTTAAATATTCTTGATAAATATAAAAATATTGATATTATATCTATAGATATTGATAGTTTTGATTATTGCATACTTGAAAAAATAATAATCCTAGAACCTAAAATTATTATAATTGAACTTAATGAAAATATTCCCCCAGGAATAACATATTATGCTAAGTATGGAGAAGATTATGATTATTCTATTCATGGATCTTATCAATTATTTGGTTGCAGTTTAGACGCCGTGACTGAATTGGGTAAAAGATATTCATATAGTTTATTAAAAATGGAATGGAATAATGCCGTATTAATAAATAATAAATTTACCCACTTATTCGAATTGCCTTCATCAAATCTTCAAGCATATGATATGGGGTACTATTATAGAGAAAATAGACACAATGTTTTCTATTGGAAAGGCGAGGAGGCATTATGCAGAGAAATGACCCTGACAAAAGCAATGGAATACTTACGATCCTTTTTTGCTAAAGATTTAGACAAAATATTTTTAAACTATACAAATTTTAAAGATTATATTAAATGATGAATCATACATTTATTTATAATAAATTAATTTCTGATATAATTTTAATTAAAACTCAAATTTATGAAGATCATAGAGGAACACTTTATGAGACTTATAATAAAGAACTATTTGTTAAAAACGGTATACCCGAAATAGTTCAAGAAAAATCATCATTCTCAAAATATAAAGTTTTAAGAGGATTACACTATCAAAAAGATCCTTATGGACAAGGCAAAATTATTAGATGTAATAGAGGTAAAATTTTTGACGTTGCTGTTGATATTAGAGAAAACTCAACAACATATAAACAATGGGTTTCATATGAATTATCAGAATCTAATAAAGATATGGTATATATACCACCAGGATTTGCTCATGGAATATTAGTATTAAGTGAGGATGGTGCAGACTTTAGCTACTTTACAACAGAAAAACACTATCCAGAATATGAAACGGTAATAAAATACGATGATCCAACAATAAATATAGATTGGCCAATTAAAGATGTAATTCTATCAAATAAGGACAAAGGAAACAAATGAAAAATTATAGATGCTCTTCTTTTTGTTCCTTATATAAAGGTGAAAAATTTGTTCAAGGATATCTGGAAGATATGTTAAAACAATCTATCTTTGATGATATTGAATTTATCTTTTTAGACTGTGCTTCTCCAGAAAATGAAAAAGACTTTATTTTACCATTAACTGAAGAATATTCAAATATAAAGTATCATAAACTAGATAGCGATCCTGGCCTATATGCAGCATGGAATATAGCTATTAAAATGTGCTCATCAAATTTAATAGGAAACTGGAATATTGACGATAGAAAAAATATAAATAGTTTTGAAATACTGGTTAAGTGTTTTGATAGAGATCCAGATTTAGACGTAGCATACGGACTAACATACGTATCAACAATTGCTAACGAAAAATATGAAAATAATGATTATAGTCAAATTTATCCTTATCTTCCACATAGCTTTGAGAATCTTTTAAGAAATAATAGTCCTCATTGTATGCCACTATGGAAAAAAAGTCTTCATGATAGATTTGGATACTTTGATGAAAACTACAAAACAGCAGCGGACGGAGATTTTTGGTTGCGTTGTGCCGTGGGTGGTGCTAGAATAAAGATGGTCAACCATCCGGTTGGCCTATACTACGAAAATCCAACTGGTCGCTCTACCAATCCGGAAACATTAAAAGAGATGATTGGCGAAGTGAACTCTATGAGAAGCAAATACTTTGGATATATAGGGAAAATATTATGAACTATTTCTTATTAATTTGTTTGATTATTACAATGCTCGGTAATATTATTCGAGGATTGCATGATATACAATCCGTCAGATTAAATCCATCTCTTGGCGTAAAGCCATCTAAAAACATTTTTACTTACTTATTCATAGACTAAAATGAATAGATTAAATAATCAAAGAGTATATCTAGCTGGAGCTATGGATCGAGTTCCAGATAGAGGATCGACATGGAGAGACAATATCACGCCTTTTCTGGTGAATTTAGGAATAACAGTATTTAATCCAATAAAGAAACCTTGTTTAGAAGGTAACGAAGATCATACTGTTCATGCATACAAAACTAAATTAAAACAACAAGAAAAGTATGATGAGCTTAAAAAAATAATGAAGAATATTCGTTGTGTTGATCTGAGACTTGTTGATATTAGTGATTTTTTAATAGTTAATTTAGATATTGATGTACATCCTTGTGGTACTTATGAAGAAATTTTTTTAGCTAATAGAAGTAAAAAACCTGTAATTATTCATATGGAGCAAGGTAAGAGTAGTGCGCCAGATTGGTTATTTGGAACACTACCCCATGAGATGATATTATCTTCATGGAATGAAGTTAAAAATTACCTAAACTATATTGACTCTTCAGAAAAAATAGAAACTTATAACAGATGGCAATTTTTTAATAATGCCTAAATACTATATTAAATCTGGCCATATTAGATATATTATAGATAGAGATAATTATAAAGACGCTATAGTAGCAACACTAAAATACTATAAACATAGAGGCTTATTAGTTGGTTCAAAAATTTGTGTGACCGAAAAAGGTTTTGATTCTTTTAAAGAATGGTTTTGTTATGATATTAGTGATTTCATGGAGTATATAAAAGATGCTAATTAGTCAAGATATTAAGTTAGATTTTGATGATGTTCTTATTGTACCGCAACGAACAACACTTGAGAGCAGAAAAGAAGTTGTGCTTGAAAGAAATTTTAAATTTTATCATAGTCCAAGAATATGGACAGGTATTCCTATAGTATGCTCCAATATGGTCCCGCTTACCACCAAGGATATGGCTTTAAGATTATCCAAATTCAAAATGATCACAGCCTTACATAAATATTACGATGCTAATGAACTAGCTAATATTCTTAACGAGGCTGGATTGGATTATGCTTGGATTAGTATAGGAAAATCCTATGATGATATAGAAAAATTAAAAATTGTATCAGAAAAATTAGGTAAAAATCCAAACATAGTAATCGATGTGCCTAATGGATATATGGAGAGTTTTGTTAAGTTTTGCAAAGATGTTAGAAATACTTTTAATGATAGTATTATTTGTGCTGGTAATGTAACAACCCCAGAAATTTGTGAAGAACTAATAATTCATGGAGGAATAGATATTTGTAAAATACAGATCGGTCCCGGTCAGTTTTGTCAAACCAGAATGGTTACCGGCGTTGGCTATGGCACATTCAGTTGTGTTAATGAGTGTGGTCATGCTGCACATGGACTTAAAACAGAGACCGGTAGACTAGGTTTAATCATGAGCGACGGCGGTTGTAGAACCAGCGGTGACGTATGTAAAGCCATTTGTGGAGGGGCTGATTTTCTAATGCTGGGAACATTATTTTCTGGAACAGATCCTTGTGAAGGAGAATGGGAATACGAATATAGATGTGCAATAGTAAACAATGATGGAGAAGTAATTAATGAATGGTGGCAACCTAATGATCCAGGTTATTATCCGCCAGAAAAAAGAAAAAAATCTTTAAAGTTTTATGGAATGAGTAGCCACTATGCTCAACAAAAACATGGAGAGGGTAAAAAAACATATAGGGCTAGCGAAGGCAAGGTAGAAAAAGTTTCGTATAAAGGACCAGTTGAAGATATTATACAAGAAATACTTGGTGGTTTGAGAAGTTGTGGAACGTATATTGGAGCTAAATATCTAAAAGATTTTAATAAATGCGCTAAATTTGTAAGGATAAATCGCAAATGAACATAAACTTTTCTTGTGCCATAAATTCTACTGGATATGGTATAGCTTCATGGAATATTCTTAAGAATTTGTATTCTATCAATGAAAACATATCCTATTTTCCAATAGGACAACCAAGCGCAGACGATAAAAATGACCATGATCTGATAGTAAAGTTATATAGGAATAGTCATACAAATTTTGATCCGTTTGCTCCGTTTATAAAAATTTGGCATCAATTCGATTTAGCGAATCATACAGGCAAAGGACACTACTATGCTTTATCGTTTTTTGAGCTAGATACTTTTAATAGCCTAGAGCTTTCCCATCTAAAAGTACCTGACTCAATACTAGTAACATGTAATTGGGCTAAGAATATTATGCAAAATAATGGGATTAATACTCCTATTAAAGTTGTTCCTCTTGGTGTTAATAGAGATATATTCGATAACTCAAAGTATACAAAACTAAATAAACAAAAATATACTTTTATGAATATAGGGAAATGGGAAATTAGAAAAGGACATGATATATTATTAGAATTATTTCAGAAAGCCTTTCCTGATGAAACTGACGTTGAGCTTTGTTTATTAGCATCAGAAAATACCAATAACTACTCATCTGAACAAGAACTACAACAATGGAAAAATATGTATTCTAGTGACAAAAGAGTAAAGCTACTAAATGGAACAAAATTTCATACAGAAATAGCCGAAGTTATTAATTATGCCGATTGTGGTTTATTTCCTTCCAGAGCAGAGGGATGGAATTTGGAACTACTAGAAATGATGAGTATGAATAAACCAGTTATAGCAACCAATTATTCTGCCCATACAGAGTTTTGTAATCAAGACAACTCTTATCTTGTAAATATAAATGAAACAGAAAAAGCGTATGACGGTAAAGCGTTTGTGGGACAAGGTAATTGGGCAAAAATTGATAATAAACAAAAAGATGAAATAATTGATTATATGAGATATGTATATAATAATAAAATTGTTACTAATATTAATGGTGTAGAAACAGCTAAAAAATTTAGTTGGTTAAATTCTGCAAAAACTCTTTTTGGGTGTATAAATACATAGGAGATAATATATGCCTATACCAAAACCAAATAAAGACGAATCCAAAAAAGACTTTTTATCAAGATGTATGGGTAATGATACTATGGTTAAGGATTATGAAAATCCTTCTCAAAGATACGCCATATGTATTGGACAAACAAAAGGATTTCTACTACAGCAAACTTGTGCATATCTTCAATGCTCATCAGAGTGCGAAGATGAAGAGGATGAGTATGAGGAAGACGAAGAAGATAACGAAGAAGAACTAACAATGTCTAATTTATTTATACCTTCAAATGAAGATTATGTTGATTTTGGAGAAACAACAGAAGAGTTTGATCTATCCGCACTAGCTAAGTATAAATATACAGATCCAACTACTAACGAAATATTCTACTTCGATAGAATGAATACTTATAAAAAGAATGGTCGCCCTTTGGTATATATGGGTAAAGCGTCAGAATATCAAGGTAGAAAAGTTACTCTTAATAAACCGTTTAGAACATCTGATGGTCCTAAAAAATTTAGCGTTTATGTTAAGAACGAAAAAGGGAATGTGGTGAAGGTCAATTTTGGTGATCCAAATATGAAAATTAAGAAAAATATTCCGGAACGACGAAAAAGCTTTAGAGCAAGACACAATTGCGATAATCCTGGTCCAAGATGGAAAGCCAGATATTGGTCATGCAAAGCTTGGTGACCCATGAATCTTTTTTATTATCTTCATAAAGATAAATTAGATTCTCTAGGATATGATACTATATATCTAGAACAACCAGTATCTGATATAGTCAAAGATATAAACTGGAAACAAATACTAAGTAATCCTCCAAATAATACTAGTAAAGTTACACTAAAAGAACTTGAGTTACTAGCTAGTCTTACAAAAAATAGAACACAGAAAGAAATAGAGCTAGTATATAATATTGATCAAGATTTGGATACTCCATTTGAATTATTATGCTCCAGTTATGGAGTAGAGTATCCCAAAACACACATAGAAGAATTTTATCATATTATTAGACCTATTTTACAGAATACCAAGAGTTACTATAATAGACCACGACCAAATCAATTAGCCCATTATTTTGATCTAAAAATAGATATAATAGTCACAGAAACACATCATACAGCAAGTTATCCTTCTGGACATACGGTGTATAGTAAATTAGTCAGTTTGATTCTTAAAGATAAGTATAATCAAATAGATCAAACTAAATTAGATAATATTGTTAATCAAACTAAACAAGCTCGTATGTTACAAGGAGTACACTATCCTAGTGACTGTGATGCATCACTAATATTTTCAACAACCTTATTCAATAAACTAAAAGGAATTTTCAATGAATAGACATCATGATATTCTAAATCAAATTCAACAAAATTTAAAAGATAAAACTCAAGCAGAAAATGATTTTACAAGAGTTGAAGAAATGGAAGTTGAAAGTCCAGAAATGGAACTTATGGAATATAAATATGATTTTTATCAAATGAGTCTTGGTTCAATAAAATCTATCGCAAAACACGCACAAGCTATTGTTGATGCTGTTGAGAACGGAACCATAAAAGACGGCTTGACAGAAAGCTGGCTACAGGGTAAAATTGCTGTTACAGAAGATTATATGCTAACGATACACAATTTTCTAATGTTTGGAGAAACAGAAACCGATACAGAAGGAGCAGAGGCAGCAAAGAATCTTCCTGGTCTATGGGAAAACATTCGTAGAAAAAGAGAAAGAGAAGGACAAAACTATAAACCAGCAAAACCAGGAGACAAAGACAGACCAGATTCTGAACAATGGAAAAAACTTAGTAAATAGTTGATATTATAATAAATTTTTATTAACCTTTTGAGGATTTTGATTATGGAAAAAAAATACGAGAGTCTATCTACATACTTGATGCTATCTAAAAAGATTATCAATAAGTTTGCACCAAAATTTATTGTTAAGCATATGCTTAATGATGAAGACGCTATAAGCGATGTGGCTGTGGCATTAATGAACGCCGACAAAAATTTTGACCCTAATAGAGAAGGTCTTGGACACGGAAAGAAAACACTGTATTCTTACAGAAATCAGTGCGGTCTTTGGGCAATTAAAACATATGTAACTAAACAATACAAATCTAAAAAAGTTAATAGCTTAGACTATGTTTTTGATAATGACAGCAATACTCTATACTCTACTATATCGGATTCAAAAAATAAAGATCCTCTTACAATTCTAATAGATAATGAACAACAAGATAATACTCAATCAGATATAGCGTTTATATTAGATTCAGATATATTAAGCGATAAACAAAAAGATCAGATACGCATGTATTATTTTGAAAATAAAAGTCTAGCAGAAATAGGAAAGGGCTATGGTGTAACCAGAGAAGCAATAAGACAAAGTATAAAAAGGGCATTAAACTCTATAAGATCTCTTGCTAAATGAAAATATTCAAAAAAATCATAAACTGGATATTTGGTCAATCCAAATCTTCTATCATTATACCTGATGCTTCTTTAATTGAACAATTAAAAACTGAACAGTATGTTTGTGAAATTAATTTTCAATTAACAGAGTCTAATGATATTGATATTAGTTTTAAACATAATAATGTTTCAGAATATAGTGTAGAACAAATTTCTTTATTAGCAGAAAATTGTGCAAATCTTGTAGTATTAATTAATAATGGATTATTAAAAAAAGAATTAATAGGATCTATTAAACAGCTTAAAAAAGCTAATATGAATAATGATAAAACTACGTTATTCTTGGATAATATTTTATTTTTTAATGGTTTACTACAAGAAGAATTAAAAAGTATCAAAAAAGAAAATGGTCCTTTGATCAAACCATCATCAGTATTCAAATAAATCTTATTGGATACTTTTTTATAGCTTTTTTAGCACTATTATAAGGGTGTATTAATATGTGCTAATTACCATTTCAAAAGGATCTTATTATGCAAAACGATAATATTATTATATGGCAGAAATGGATTGATCCTTTTGGAAGAGACGATGAAGAAAATAAAAACGAAGAGTTTTCAAATTATGCACAAGATACGAATAATTTAGAAGATGACGAAACTTATGATCAAAAGGAAAAAGTCAATGAGTTTATTGCTGATAAAAAAATTCGCTATGGAGTTAAAGTCATAGCAACCCCTATGGGAATAATTCCTGTTAATGATAATACATCTAGTGGTAAAATTTTTAACTTTTGGATGGGCCATACTAATTTTGATATTACAAAGAAAGTTGCTGAAACAATAGAGATTACAGAAGGAGTAGAGAGTCTGGATATTTATACTAGATATAGATTTAGAATAAGTATCGGTAAAGCATTCGAAGATTCTATTGTGATGAGAAGTATAAATAAAAACGTATACAAGGAATTATCATATGCCAATAAACCATGATATAGACCTTTTATCTATACATACTTATAACATAGATACAAAAAATAGAGAAATTTTTTTACATTCTTATATGAGTGACGGCGAAGAAGAATCTGGAGTTGATTATAGAAGTGCTATAATATTCGAAAAAAATATGAGATATTTAAATCTTATGTCTAGCGATCCTATTCTTATTCATATGCATATGCCTGGTGGCGATTGGGAAGATTGTTTAGGAATTTATGATACAATTAAACACAGTAAAGCCAAAACTATTCTATTAGCTTATGGCAAAGTACAATCTGCTAGTAGTGTTATATTACAGGCTCCTAATATCAGGATACTTATGCCTAATGTTACAATGATGATTCATTATGGTAGTATAAGTCTTGACAGCGAACACAGCAAAGCGGCTGCGAGTAGTCTAAAATGGAATGAACGAGAATGTGACAAGATGATAGATATATTTACTGAACGGTGTATTCAAGGTGATATGGCAAAAAATAAAAATTGGAAAAAGTTAATGGCAAAAAAACATATTCAATCACAATTAGCAAGTCAATGTGATTGGATACTCACAGCAGAAGAGGCAATACAATATAATTTTGCAGATGGTATTTTAGGTCATAAACCTTATACAACAATAGATAGTCTAAAATCCTTAAAAAGGAATAAAAATAATGCTTCTAGAGTTTTGTCAACATGATTATACTCTAAACGAGAATGAAAACAAAGAACTTATCCTAGAGGCTATCAAGTATAAACCTGACTATATTTCATTATTCTCCTACTATACAAAAAATATTTCTCAATTAACTAATATTCCTATAATTTGTCCGATAGATTTTCCTATAGGTATTAGCGACAGTAAGAGCAGGCTTACTATGGCCGAATTTGCTGTTAAAAACGGAGCCAGGGTGCTAGATATAACATACCCTGCTCAACTAATAAGTAATAGAAAATACGATAAATTTAGAGAAGATATTAGAAATTTTAATAGTCTTGGCATAGAAAGTAATGTTGATATACGGTATATTTTAGAATATAGAAAATATTCATATGAGCTTTTATATAAATTAACCCAGATTTTATTAGATTTTGGAATTTCTACTGTTTTATTGTCAACAGGATACTTTTTAGACGATATTAATGATAATATTATTGCTGCTAGTATGATATTAAAGAAAAATCCTAATATTAATATTATTCTTACTGGTAATATATGGACAAAAGAACATGTTGATAATATTATTAAATGTGGCATGTCTGGAATTCGTATCAATACTATAAATGGATTAAAATTATTTAACCAAAATATTTCATCAATATAATTTTTTGGTGTATAATCCTGTTGCATTCCTACCAAAATGGAGATTTATTATGGCAACAGCTCAACAAGGTAATTCCGCTACAACAGGAACATATGATAGTGGATCAACCAATAACAATCATGGCACAGCCAAGAACGTCGGCACCGCGTCCACAGTTTTAGAAAATAGTAGTCTTGGTGGAACAAATTTAGGAGTTTTTGGTTCTACTGTTATTGATGGTACAGATACCGATAAGTCATTGTCTGGCGGCACAATTGCTCATAATCATGTTAAACCAATAACATTTAAAATAACAACAGAGTTGGGTGGTGTAAACAGTACCTCGTTAGCTACCACAGCTAATGATCCAACACAATTAAGAAGTATTCATAAAAGAGAAAGTTATAAAGTAAATAGAATCGCTACAGCTATTCGTGCTGGTTACTGGAATATTTATACTGGTGCTTGGACTACTCTTCCAACATCAACTACAGACAGTCCAGGCACAGACGAAGCAGCAACACCAACACGCAGCGTTCCTGGCGAATTAGTATACAAGACAGGGGCTAAGGTTCCAGTTCAAGATAATTATAAGGCTAAAACCGGCTGATTATAATTTATCAATTTAATTTTTATAATAAGCCAGGGCTAATAACCTTGGCTTATTTTTTTAGGATTATGCAAAATACAGATTTAATTAAAGAATTATTAAATAATAATGTGAATATGATATTAGTAGGAAGCTATGCTGCTAATTATTATGGATATAATGTTAAAAGTGGATCAAATGATATAGATTTTATAATTGATAGTTCATCTAAAAATTTACATAATATTTATGATATTTTAAAAAGATATAATGCTGATTTAATTTTAGAAGATTTATTAAAAAGTTATGTAATTAGGAGTATTATTAGGGAGACTAATGAAAAAATAGATATGTTTAGATTTTCAAGTAAAAGTCCTCATATCAACTATGATTCTCTATACGAACAAAATGAATATATTATAGATTATTTTTATGATATAACTACTAAAATTATTTCACAAAATAAGCTAAAAGAAATGATAAAATTAAGCGAATCAATTAAATATAATAACATATTATGAAAATAATTAATATACTACAATATGAAGCACAAGAAAGTACAGGAACTTGTTGTTGTTTATACGCAGGAACAATAAATACTTGTGCTAATTGTCCTCCTCCATGTGTTTGTGGAGGAAGCGAGGGTAGTTTAGGTTGTAATTGTAATGCTACGATTGGTTGTGAGCAAAATACAGATTGTGATAGTCAGATCTGTATAGAAACGTGCCAGGCTTTAAGTAAACCAGTCCCTTTTGCTGGTATAATACCTGGATCTTGTCCGACATCGCCACCTCCACCTCCACCGGCTCCAGCTGCCATTCCCGATCCGATTCCAGCCGGGAGAGATCGAGCACGTCATTGACGAGGCGGGTGAGGCGATCGGTTTCGGCATTGGCGATGCCGAGAAATTCATGCTTCTGCTCATCGCTCAATTGATCGCCCATGTCGTAGAGCGTTTCCACATAGCTCTTGATGTTGAACAGCGGCGTGCGCAGCTCGTGGGAGACGTTGCTGATGAAACGGCTCTGGGCGGCGTTCAACTCCACCTCCCGGGTGAGGTCTTGCACCGTCATGGCGATGCCCT
>Ga0208465_1000291_pt1 | contig 15313 bp, 21 predicted proteins | sample LakMenEpi31Aug10_FD_150749 | JGI IMG/M metagenome (GOLD analysis project Ga0208465, IMG submission 150749) | Freshwater microbial communities from Lake Mendota, WI - 31AUG2010 deep hole epilimnion (SPAdes) | ecosystem: Environmental > Aquatic > Freshwater > Lake > Epilimnion/Euphotic zone ...
ATGAGCATCAAGCGAATCGACAGAACGGTTCAAATGATGCGAGAACTGCAGAAGGAAACAGCGGATGCACTGGAGGCGGCTGCTTTGAAATTGAAAACAATTGCTCAGCAGTCAGTGAGCCGGCGTTATGTGAGACGGCCGGGAACCAGAAGAACAGCGGCGCAACAAGATGGCGAAACGCAAACCTAAGACGCTTCGATACAGAGCCGGGAAACTGCTTTCAGCAACTTCCAAGGCAGGCCGCAAGCGGGTTAAGGCTGCAAAGAAAAACGTTGCGAAAAGAATCAAGGTAGTCAGCAGAAGGGTTAACAAAAGCAAGAGGCGAGTCGCGAAGTTTTTCAAGTCCAATTCGTTGTCGAAGGCTGTCGCACGACGAGCAAAAAAGGCAAATCGACAAGCCAAGAAAACATCAAAGGTACTCAAGCGAATTGGAAAGCGACGGTTACGAGAGGCACGACGAAGGCTGAAGAAGTTACCGGGACAAACACGCAAGGCGAAACGATTTGCAAGAAAGACACTGAGGGCGGCATCAAAAAACACAACGCGGTTTTTTAAGGCTCGCAAGAAGGCGGCAAGACTTCGAGAACGCGAAAGAAAGATACAGGCTAGAGATCAACGCAGGGCATTGAGAGCACAGGAAAGAGCAAGAACGCAGTTCGATCTTGATGGCACTGTTGACATCACTGGCGCTCGGGTCAGAACATCAAATGCAGATCCGGGGGCAAGCAGACCGGGCGAGCCACCAAAAATGCGAACAGGAAAAGGAAGGTCATCAATCAAGGCTCAGTTAAGGTTAAAAGGAAAGAAGCTGGAGAGCCGTGTGTATGTTGACAAGAAAATCGCCGGATACATGGCGATGTGGGAGTTTCGAAAAGACGGCAAAGGCAGGCCGTTTTTGAAACCGGCAGTTGAAGACAACAAGGAAGAATTTGGCAAGGTTGTTGGAAGCGAACTCAAACAGGCCAACAAGGGCGGCAAGAAGAAAGCGGTTGTTAAGTGAGCACTGGTCTTGATCAATGTTTGATTGAACGCTGGAAAGGAACTGCGGGCCTCGTCTCCATGATTCCTGCCGAGCGGGTTGGAACAGAGATCATTCAGACGAACGAAACAATCGACGCGGATAAAGATCAGGACGGACATTTTGACGACTGCGTTGTATTGCAAGTCGCGACAGAACCGCACTGGCGAACGAACAGCGGACGAGGCTGGAAAAGCCAGGTAAAAGTGTCCGTCATGTCAATCGATTACGACAGAGGCAAGGCCGTCGCTCAGCGTTGTGAAACACTGTGGGATAGCGGCACATACACCGGATCGGGTTCAGTGATTACGTTTAGCAGATCAAGCGGCATTTCATCAGAACAGGATGAGTCGACCGGCATTTGGGACAGCACTGTAAGTTTCGAAATTCATCACAATGGAGTCTAAACAATGGCTGACTATTCAGTAACTGCTGCCAGTGTCGTGCGAACAGCAAACACAGCAATCAGTGAGGGCACTGCTGGCGGGTCAATTACCGCGGGAATGGCCGTCTACATCGACACAGCAGACAGCAGCAAGCTCAAGGCGTGTGATGCTGACGTTTCGGCCACTAGCGTAGCGGCTGGAATTGCACTTCACGGCGCGGCAAACGGGCAGCCGTTGAAGTATGCCACGAGTGGCAACCTGACATTTAACACCGCGTTTACAACTGGTGACGTTGTTTGCGTGAGCACGACAGCGGGCGGAATTTGCCCCTATGCCGATCTGGCGTCGGGCGACTTCATCACGGTGCTTGGAATCGCTACATCGACATCCAATCTCCGGCTGCAAATCAACGCCAGTGAAACAGCGAAGTAATTTGACTGCTGTCTTGTTTCTTTTCTTGCATCAATAAGGAATCACGAAAATGCCAGCAGGCACACCGCTCACCGGCAATGAAATGACATTCAAAATCGCTGGGTCCGCAGTCGACCACACGGCAAAATGGACAGTGACAGGCACGGCTGCCAAAGGTCGTTATGCCAGCAACTCAACGGCTGGTGGTCGAAAAACTACGATCGGCGTCAAGGACTGGTCAGGAACAGCAACGCTGTTTATTCATGCTGGTGCCACCATGGCAATGAAGATCGGCACTGAATACAGCATCGTGTGTCACGGAACAGCATCCAGCGACACCATCAGCGGAACGATCATTGTCACGGATGTTGGCGACATCACGTTCGATGCCGATTCTGGGGAACCAGTCGCTTGTGATTTCGCTTTCGACTTCCAAGGCATTCCAACAGGTGCTGGTGCATTCACTCTCAACTAATCAGGAGTAATCCATGGCGGATGGATTGTTCAATCTTTGCGGTCGGCGGACTGCAGAACTCAGCAAAGACGGCAAGACATACAGGCTGGAAATTCGGTCGCTAGCTGACTACGCGAAAAAAGAGGAAGCGATTCTTTCCCGCGTTGGTAATCCTTACGCTGGTATTGAATCCATTAAAGATCGTGCCGTTCAGCAAATGGCAATCAAGATCGCAGCGGATACCGTGGCGCGTCCATTGATTGCCACAATGGTTGATGAGGATCGATTCGATAGGTCAATGCGTGGCCTATCGTGGTCGATTTGGCGAGCAATGGGCAAGAATCACGGGGTGGAGTTTCCGCAGGATTTGCCTGCAGAACAGGGCATTCAGCTCGGGGCTGACTTCATTGATTGGTTTGGCGATATCAACGCGATTGTCAACGCGATTCATACCATTGAAGAGAAAGTCGAAGTGGGAAACTGAAATGGCCCGACAGTAGCGGCGGCGTCGGGCCAGTAACGCGGCGAACAATTCCATGGGCTACGGTGTTTCGCAATGTTGCCGAAAAGTATGGCTGGACGTTCGAGGAAATCGGACGAATGACGATGTATCAGGTGCTGGTCGCAGCCGGGGCATGGTGCCCGGAAGACATCTTTGAAAAGAGGCCAGGCTGATGGCGATAACAGTTCAAGAAGCACAAGTTATCTTTTCTGCCGATGGGCTTACGCAGGTCCAGACAAAAGCTGGAATGGCTGGCAAGGCTCTCGACCGCACGACAACAGCGGCCAGTGGTCTAATAAACAAGCTGCAAAGCGTTCGCTTGAATCTTGGCGGTATGGGTTCAACACTTGCGGGGCTTGGCGCTGGAGCGGCTGCGGGCGGCATGATGAGCTTAGCGGCCGGTGCAGAGCAAACGGCAATTGCCTTTGAAGTACTTCTGGGATCCGCCGAAAAGTCAAAAGACATGATTGAGGCGATGCGAGCCCTCGACATGAAAACCGTGTTCGGAATGCGAGAGCTTTCTGATGCCGCAAAGATGATGTTGAATTTCGGCGTAGCTGGCGAGGAGGTTGTTCCGGTCTTGTCCATGATTACCGACATCGCAGCGGGCGATTCGGTAAAGCTCGAGGGGCTCACAAGAGCATTTGGGCAGATATCTGGAGCCGGGCGGCTTATGGGTCAAGATTTGAATCAAATGATTCAAAACGGATTTAGCCCATTGGAAACGATCAGTAAGACAACTGGCGAGTCTATGGCTTCGCTGAAACGGCGAATGGAAGAGGGGCGAATCTCCATTGATGAAGTTCGCCAGTCGCTTGTTTGGGCTACCACTGGAACCGGTCGATTTGCAGGCATGAACGACCGAATGAGCCAAACGACTGCCGGGCAGTATGCGAAGCTCAAAAGCGAAGTCGAAATGTTGGCAATTGCGATGGGCACAACACTGTTGCCAGAGGCAAATAAGTTGCTGGAATGGGCTCGCAAGTTCTTCGACCAAACCGACGAAATGCCATCCACGTTCAACAAGTTGCAAACGTCTGTTCGCGATTGGTTTACTGAAACGCAGGAAAAATTCGAAGGTATCGGAGTGATTGTCGGAGTCACGGCAGTGCATATTGCCGACAAGTTCCGCGATGCGTTTGATGATGTCGTAAGCATCGCCAAAGCGGCGTTTGATTGGATTCAGGCAAACTCTGGCAGAATGGTGGATAACATCGGAGCCAGAATGCGAGCAATGAAGCAGATGTTGCTCGGTCAGGAGGTCACAGAGTTCACTGTTCCTCTGGATGAGTTTCAAATGCCTGAATTGAAAAGTGGGCGAGGGCCTTCGCTCATGGAGCGAATCGACGAAGAGTTGGCAGCAGCGCGACGAATTAAAGCTGATCAAATCGCGGCGGAGGAGGAAGCCAACAAGCCAAAAGGCAAGGACGAAACCAGCGTTGACCCTAACAGAAGACTGCCGAAGCAATTCGCAACGCAAATGGCAGAAGCGGGCCAGTCCAAAACCTTTTCGGCAGAAGCGTTGTTTGCGTCGTTGCGTGAGTCAACGTTGAACAAGCAATTGAGCGTTGCTCAGTCATCTTTGAGTGTCCAACAGCAACAATTGAACATTCAGCAGCAGCAATTGCAAGCGGTTCAGAATCTTGACATGGGGCTCGCATAATGCCGATTAACGTCCCATTTGTTGAGCATGAAGACAGCCCGATTGAAACGGGCAATCGAGACGGCGATTTTCAATTTACCCGAATCTTCGTCACGGCGTGGGATGACCGGTGGGGATTTGTCAACGGCATGTTTACGGGCGGACCGATCGGTTTGCCGATGGTCTACGGTCCCGGCTTCCCTGGCGTGTTTGCAGACACGTTCAGTATCGACAAGATTGCACCAAATCCTCGCAACGCGACAATCGTCGATCCGCAATCGCAGGCATTGACGCACGCTGGCGAAGCAAAGATCACTATCGGGTACAAGCCGATGGTGCCGACTGAAGACGGAACGCTCATCAGTTACGAAATGCAGGAGCAGGGCGAGTTTGTCACGGTTCCAAGTCGTGGGCTAAAATGGGCGTCTGACAACGTCCCGCTTCCTGCGGACGTAAACGCGGCGTATGCCACAACAACTACGAGGCATGTCGTGACATGGTCGCAGGTGCGAAATCCACCATGGCGAGTTTTGTCTGAGTGCATCAATCACGTTAACAGTGTGGCGTTTTTGATTCCAATTACGAAGCAATTGCTTGCTCCGGGAACGTTGCTATTTGCAGAGAAGTCTGCGTCGATTTCGCTGAACACGTTGGGGCAAACAACCTGGAAGCTGACGCTGACTTTTTTGGAAAAGGCTCAAACGTCATGGAGCACCACAGGTCAAGCAGCTAACGGAGGGAGCACTGTCTACGGGTGGAACTGGCAATGGCGGGAAGAAATTGGCGACTTTGATCGGCCAAGGTCTGCTATTGGCAGTGGTTACACGTTTCAGGAAACCGATCTTCGGCGGATCTTCACCTAATGCCAAACAACTTTCAGCCACACGTTCCAAACTTTCAGCGAGGCGAGCGACTGAGCGCCGCGCGACTGAATGAGCTGGCTGATGCTATCGCGAAACTGTTGTGGCAAAAACAGCAAAGTGCAAACGCAGCATTTGGCGTGAGAGCGCCCTTGGAAATAATCGGCAAACTGGATGACGACCTGCCAGCAGCAACAGACTTTGGTACAGCTCCCGGCGAAGCGGTCATGTCCGTTTGGTTCAAGGACCAAAACGGGAATCTGATCGATTCCGGCCGCAACGAAAACATTAAGCAGCGTTTCGAATCTGCGGAAGCGAAATCGGCTGGCGATGAAGTTCGGGCAGCATGGATTGAAGGCGAATGGGTTGCGTTGCCGACTGGTTCCGGCGGCGGCCACACAATGTGGTTTACGATCGTCGACGTTCTTTGCCCGGACGGTTACGAGGTTACGCAAAAAACGCTCAGAGTAACGCCGCTGTGGTACACCGGCAACTGTGGCAAAGTTCCGCCAGGGCGACAAGACGACGGATACTGGCACGTTTATGACATCTGCAGTTATTTGAGCGGTCACGTAGACGAGGAGCTGCCAACAACGCTGGGCCGCGCCACTTACTACTACCCATACACTGCAGACGACTACGATCCACCAGCTTGCGTTCCGGCATGGATCTTGAGCGACCTTTGTGCACAGCCGGAGTGCTGACCCATGCCATCACGATACCTTCGCAGATCGTCACCAGACCGCTTAAACCCATGCTCAGAGCGGATGATTGACGTTTGCGACATCGAAACGGCTGACGGCTGTTGCGGCGTCATTCCGTGCAAACTGTGTCTCGAATGGGAGACGTACGGCAACATCGAACAAGGTTCGGCCGACTTCGGCACGTCATCATGGACCGGCACTGTCGGCGGCTATGCGTTCGTTTCGTATTGGCAGCGGAACTCGTATGACGAATGCGAATACATCGTCACGCTCGAAGGCGAGGAAGTTTACAGAGCGACGTGTTACAAGGGAGCCAGTTGTCGCGATCCACAGGGCGAAGTTGCTGTCGATGTTGGCTACCTCGAAGGCACTTTACGTTGGTCAAAATACGAACCGCGTGAGCTTGCCCTGATCGACGATCCAGACACCGGTTGCCGAGATTTCTTCTGTGGAAACTGCCGATGCTCGTGCCACGCGGTATGCGTCGACGTAAGCGAAGTGATTTACTCGGATTTCACCGATACCTACAGCGGCGAACTGCAGGACGTTTCCTACAGCGATTGTGATCCCCCGGTTTGGGCTGGACCGATTGGCAATTTCGATGTGAGTTTGGCACTCGGGCGCGATGCTTACGGCCAGTGCATCGTAACACCAACAATTGACGGCAATGAGCAAAGCCCGGTTCAGGTCACTGGCTGTGCGGATATGTCCGGAACGGTGGAGATGGAAAACGGCACGACGTTTTCGTTTCGCTGCAAACAGTGCGACTGTGCCACCGTTGTCGGGGATTGCATTTGCGGGCGGCCGATGGGCGAGACGTTGACTCTGCTTTTTGCCTCAGCAAACGCTCCAGCGACAGTGCATCAGATGACGCTGCAATACGGGCAAGTCAGCGAACCAGAAATTGAATGCTCACCGTTTTCGCCTGGGCCATTTCCAGCCTATCGCGGAACGTTCACCGGTGTTTTGGCAATACCGATGGGGGGAAGTCGCACCGAAACCCTGGAGGTAATCATGGTTTGTGCTTGCATAAACTGTGACCTGTGCGTTTACTACAGATTTGGGTCGACAGGAGTTTGGTGTCAGACGGATGTTGTTCGCACTGACTGCGCATGCCCGGCACTGCTGACAGTCGGCACATTTTCGAACCCAACGTGCGATGCTTGGAGCTATCAAATTTCGGATATCACGATCGTTGAGCAGGAAAGCAACTGTTAATGCTCAGACTTATCGGCGTCCTGTTTATCGCGATCCTCGCACAGTTCCTTGTGCATGGCTGGATGCGGTTTTCGCAATCCAGTGGCGATCATGCAGTACAGGCATGGAAAGACGAAATCGACCGATTAGCGAGGAAAGCCAGTCGTGAGTGAGTGCCAGTGCGAACTGTCTGGATTTTGTACAGCGCGAAACGTCGCGCTGAAGCCGACGATGCAGCTGATTTGCAGAGCCAACAAGCCACGAGTTGACGCAATGCTGAGCGGTGAACCGTGGGTAAATCCGCAGGCGAAGAAAGGCCCGCAGCGTCGATCATGCAGCACAACAAAACGTGGTCGATGTGATTGCTCAAACCTCGGGACACTGTTGCTGGCAGCGATACAGGCAGAAACTGGCAGGCCGGTATCGTGCGGAACCTGCAAAGCATATCTGCAGTCGCTCAACAAGACATCCGCCCACGACCACGCTGCAATTGTGCAGAAGTTGTACGCGGAAATCTCATGGCCGCCGGAATGGCGAATAACGCACGGCGACAAGGAGGGGCAACGGAAACGCATCAGCGAAATCGTCTCAACTGCATTGGCGGCAGCCACGACGACATGCGAGACGCCGCGACCAAAACCAGTTCGCAGAACAGTAAGCCGAGGCGTTGGCAGTGCATTTGTCGCTGGAACCGGCCCGACACGTTTTGTCCGGTCGTCGCAGTTCCAGTTTGATATCCTCAACCTGATCGCAAAGATTCCGCCGGACGTGACTGCGATCGCAGGAGTGGCACGATCAGGGCTCAGCGCCGCAACGATGCTTTCGATGTACCTTCATTTGCCGATGGTCACGATTCGGCAAACCATGAACGATGTCGTGCAGACCGGAAACGGTTGGAGACTTGGCGGAACGAAACACGTCAATCCAAGGACGGAAAAGATTCTTGTCGTTGATGACACTGTCATGACCGGCAACAGTCTCAAAGCGATCAAACCGCTGATCGATCGCGAGTTCGGAAACGCGATCTATGCGGCGATTTATGTCAACCCAAAAGCATTGCTCAAGCCAGATATCTGGTCCGTTGATTTGCCCTGGCCGCACATCCTTGAATGGAACGTTTTTAACTCGATTTTGTCCCCGTCGGCGGCGATGGATTTCGACGGCATTCTGTGCCACGATTGCCCGCCCGGATGCGATGATGACGGGCCGAAGTATTCGGATTTCATCCGCAATGCCAAACCGCTTTACATGCCGCGCCGATGCCCGATTCCGCTGATCGTGACGGCACGAATTGAGCGATACAGGGCAGACACGGAAGACTGGTTGAGACGGCACGGCATCCGCTGGAATCGGTTGGTAATGCACCCAGCCGCAACACTTGCAGAACGCCGACGGGACAACATCGCGGCATACAAGGCCCGGCATTACGCAGCATGGGCTGCGAAGCACAAAGCAACACCTGGGCCGATAATCTTTTTCGAATCAGAGGACGGGCAGGCCCGTGAAATCGCGAAGCTGGCGAAGCTGCTTACGATCTGTCCGCACACCGCAGGATGTTACTAAGATGACGCGCGAACAAACGATCCGACAGTGTTATCAAGTGCCAGGGCAAATGTGGCCGGTTGAACTTGGCTGGCTTTACGACAACATCAGCAAGTCAAAGAGTCACGCTGAAATCGGAACCTACTGTGGCCGATCGTTGCTGGCAAGCTGTGCGGGAATGCAAAGGTTCTCGGAAGTTGTTTCGGTCGACGATGGCAGTATCTGGCAAAATCGTCAGTGGGTGGAACGAGTTCAGGCCGCGACCTTTGAACTGTTGCACCTGAATATCTCAATCAACAGCCTGCGAATGCACTCCATTGACGCATCGCGTGAGTGTCAGCGGTTGGGGCACAAGTTTGATTCAATCTTCATCGACGCGGACCACAACTACGCGGAGTGCAGGGCCGACATTGAAGCGTGGCGAATGCTGCTGAAGCCCGGCGGATTGATCTGCGGGCATGATTACTGGACGCAAGACGTCGGCGTGATGGATGCGGTCAATGAGGTGTTTGAGGGGCGGCACAGTGTTGTGCCGGGAACTCGCATCTGGTTTTACAAGGAATCATAGTTACGGCCCCGGCGTCATGAACCGGACCAACGCAGCCTGGGAAGGGCTTCAGCCGATCGGTTGAAGCTCGCTGCGTTTAGCTGTTGACACTGTGTAGCGTCCGCTATATCGTCGCTGCTCACGAAAGGCGATGACATGGTCATGATGTTTTGTTTTGAGTTTGATTGCGGTTACTACGGAAACACCTATTTGGCATCACCAGCCAGAGGATCGCATCCCGGCGCGTGTGTGCTACGTGATAGAGGTGCTCTGCTGTTTTATCGGCAGCAGTTGGTGTATCAAATGATCACCCCGCCGCGAGCCGTTCCGCAGTCATGCTGACCAGTCCCTGAGCGGACGGATCAAGGCGGCGATAGGCTGACAAAAGGCTGTCCTCGGAATTGATGACGACTCCAAAGCAGGCCGGAAGCCTGACGCGGTACATGGCCGATTCAAGCACTGCGAGCGGGTCCAAATAGTGGTGCATCACCCCAAGTCCGCACCCGTGCAAAATCGCCCCAGCGGTCGCGTTTGCTTTGCTCCATTCAGTGATTGCTCGCTGGCGGAGGTTCTTCGGTCCCCATTTGCGGATACCTGCCGATTCGCAGCACAAATAGATTTGTGCCCGCACATACTTTTTTGTGTTCTCCAAGCAGTATTCACGGGGAAACGGCGATTCAGCAATGATCTGACGCAACCAGTCCGGCATGGGAAAAACGTGCTGCTTTCCAGTTTTGCCTGCGTTTGTCCGCAAGACTGAGCCGGGATCTGTGCCAGCAATGTCCCACATCAGATCAACGCCGTCGCCAACACGCAGGCCAGTCCAAACAGTCAAAGCGATCCAGCCCTTGAGCCATTGCGGAGCCAACTCATAGACCGCGTTGACGGCATCATCTGGAACCGGACGCGGGACAGGCTTTTTGAGTTTCAGCCGTTTGCCTGGCGGAATCTTGCGGCCCGTCATTTCAGATATGACGGTCAGGATATTCCCGATACTGCTTTCAATGGTCTTCGGCGATAGGCCAGCACATGCCTGCCGGTATTGGTTGAGGTGATCGGTCGTGATGGATTCCGGAGCCACATCACCGACGAGCCTGACGAATCTTGCGGCCGAGTAAATCGGCGTCCGTCCCTTCAGATTATTCTCGCGGACATGCCGAACGGCCAAGTCAATTAACTGTGCCATTTGTCGAGCCTTTCTGATTGCTCGACTCCATTCCTGTTAGCTCCATTGGGTGCCGAGAGTAATCGCAATAGCGACTACTTTGCACGTAGTAATTCGTACAGAAAAACCCGCAAAAAAACGCTCGCCCCTACGCATATCGGCTGTGCTACTGCCGCCGGAATGGTGATGTTCGGGACGGCTATACTGCACAGCGGGTAGCGTCGAGGGCAAGGAAAAAACTGAGGGAAATCAGGTGGGGGGAAACAATGAGTTCAGATGAACAGCAGGCCAGAATTCTGCGAGTCCTAACCGCATTGGATGAGAAACCAATCAACCAACAACAGGCAAACAACATGACGGTGACGCTACTGACTGAGATTGCTTCGACGCTGGAGCGGATTGAAAAGAAGATTGATTCTGCAGCGCAGAAATGATGGTTTCGAAAGCGGCTGATGATGATTCAGCAAACAGCGATTTCGTTGCAGCCTCTATCTGTTGAGCCAATCCCTGAGCAGTTCCGGGATAAAGCAGGAACGTGTTGTTGTTCAGTTTCAGTTCGATGAGTCGGTTTTCTGTCGCACGGACAGCAAAGTCGTTGAAACGGATTATTGACATTGGGCTACCTCTTAAAACGCGGTGAAAAATGAATCCTCCCAACGTGTCGAACATTGCGAGGGATGCGGACAGAAACATTACGTTCAACGTGCTGGCCTACAGGACGTTGAGCCAACAGGAATTGCTGATGGCGATCAGATATTTCAGGTCAACAAAGCAGGGGCGAAAGCTGAAGGCGAACACCACCTACACGATTGTCTCAGTCATTGGCTGCAATGATTGAGCGGACATCATCAGCCGAAAGGAATTGGCGATTCTGCTTGAAGTGGTTGTAAACAAGGTTCCAGTGACTGGTCTTGATCGGAAGTTCCGAGGGCCATTGGCAGACAATTGATTCAGCGATTGCGTCATCCGGCGTGGTGATCTCGTCGCCTGCATCAAGGTGGTAAATGGTTCCTGGTTGTAGGTTCATGGATTGGGCCTTGTTGGGTGTGAAGTGAAACAAGCGAGGCAGTGGCGACTTACCGCGAGGGTGTCGGCCTGAACTAAGACAGTGTCCACAGGTTTTCAACCACTGCCTCGCCTAATAACGCTGATGGTATATTGACACAGGGGTAATGGCATGACAAACTTCGACCTTATGGCAACGTTCAACGAAAATATTCGCGAGCTGATGAGGCTTCACGGACTTACACAGGAAAAGCTGGCGCAAAAAAGCGGACTTCAGCAGCCAGCAATTGCACGCCTGCTAAATGACACTGATCCAAACCCAAAGATTAAAACTCTCATCGCCATCGCATCGGCCTTCGAAGTTGAGGTTTCAGACCTCCTCAGAAAAAAACGAAAAAAACTTGCCGTCTGATGTTGACGATATAACACCAGCGTTATAACCTGCCTCCCGTTGAGTCGTGAAAAGCTCAACGGGTTTTTGTTTTTGGACACTGTCACGCAGCCCGAGCAACGGGCGACAACTCCACATTGTGGAGCGTGACGCAGATGGAAGCTGCATCCGCACGGATGTGGTTAAGCGTGAACGCGAATGGGTACGCGCGTCGATACCGCGAATCTTGCATGGCATCCCGCAGCCTGCATTTTCCCGATGATGCCAAATGACGAACTTCAGTCTCTGGCCGATGACATTGCAAAGCACGGACTGCGAGAACCAGTCGTCATGTTTGACGGCAAGGTTTTGGACGGTCGAAACCGCAGTGCTGCTTGTGCGATTGCTCAGGTAAAGCCAAAGACAATTGAGTTCAACGGTACGGCTGCCGATGCCTTGGCGTTTGTTTGGTCGAAGAATCGGACTCGCAGGCATCTCACATCAAGTCAGGCGGCTATTGCGGACGCAAAGCGGTCTCAACTCGATGAAGAGTATAAAAAGGCAATCGCTGAAACCGCGAAGGCGCAGCCGAAGAATCAGCACCAAAAACAATCTGCTAAGGGAAATAATTCCCTTAGCAAACAAGACGACACAACTCGGACAGATGCAAAGCGAGCAGAAGCGGCTGGCACAAATCGCAAGTACATCAAGCCCGCGGAAAAGATAGTCGCGACTCGCCCTGATCTCGCAGAAAAGATTGAACAGGGCAAGCTAACAGTTCCCCAGGCTGCAGCAGAGATCAAGCGAACGGAAAAAGCTGCTGAGATCAAACAGAAGGCTGAAGCGGTCGCCGAACTGAGCAACGATCAGCCTTTGTGGACTCTGATCAATGACGACGTGATGACCGGTCTTGAATCGGTCCGCGACAATCACGGGCCTGCCCGTCTGATTTTCACCGATCCACCGTACAACATCGGCATTGATTACGGTGACGGGGCTGAAGCGGACGCGATGCCGCATGATAAGTTCGTCGGCTGGTGCAAAGACTGGCTGGCACTGTGCAAGGAATGCTTGACAGATGATGGCAGTTTGTGGCTGATGACTTGCGACGAAGTGGCCGCGGAGTCGTGCATGATTCTGAAGGATCTCGGGTTCAACATTCGGAACTGGATCAAGTGGTACGAGACGTTTGGCGTGAATTGTTCTGGGAAGTTTAACCGAACTAGCCGCCATATTTTTTACGCGACCATGCACAAGCGGGCGATGGTCTGGAATGCCGAGCCGGTTTCTCGCCCCTCCGATCGGCAGACAAAGTACAACGACAAACGAGCGGCAACCGGCGGCAAAATCTGGGACGACGTTTGGCAAATTCCGCGGTTGACAGGCACATGCGAAGAACGAATTCCGACGTTTCCGACTCAGCTTCCGCTGGCACTCGTGGAACCAATTGTTCTTTGTGCGAGTGAACCCGGCGACTTGGTTGTGGATCCGTTCAACGGCAGCGGAACAACCGGAGTTGCCAGCGTCCGAAACGGTCGGAAATACATCGGAATCGACAAGAGCGAAGCGTTCATTGATCTCGCTCAGAAACGGCTGGTGATCTCATGACGTTCAATGAACTGAAACTGGCCATTGCAATTCAGAAAGCTCAATTGGGCGGTCGTGATCTTGTAACCGATCGAGAACGGAAAGAGGCGGCCTGCCTGATCTATGCCGAGTGGGTCATGCACTTTGACGAAACAGTGTTTCCATTCTCTCCGGACGACATTGACAGGATGCGGTTGAGCGTTCGAAAGAACACGAACACGAAAACAAAAGTCGAGGTCGCGATTGCTCACGGCGTGCGGTGCTTTTTCAGCAACCGCGGTAAAGGTCCATGCTGCTCGGAAGCTGAATGCGGTCATCTTGTGCCACGTTTGCGCGGTGGTGGCATGACTGTCGAAAACTGTCAAATCGAATGCCGTGCCCACAACAACCAGCGCCGTGAAATGCTGATTGAAGAGTATTTGCAAAGCAACTTGACCACAGAGCAGGAGGCCAGCCGATGAGCAGCGACCGCACAGAAATTCAAAGTCTGATGCAACGATGGCGGAAGAAAAACGGCCATCCAATGCCGATCGAAATCGCACGGTTGCCAATCGACAAGATTCGCAAAGCAGTGAAGCTGACGGAAGCGGATGTCGTTGTTGGCGTGCCGTTGTCTCTCGGGGATCCTGCAAATCAGACAGACGAGATTGCGTTGGACTCGATGGCATTTTGGGACAGCCATAAGGAGCACTGACATGGGGGAAAGATTTCTTTTCGATGAGCCGGAAACTTTCGCGGCTCCGATAGCTCGGTCAAGCGATCCAGTAACAAGCCACAAGGCAGCAGACAAGGTTAAGAAGATTGTAACGGCTCAACATGCACTGGTGCTGGCGGTGCTAAAACGTCGTGGCATCGCTATGACATCAAAGGAACTCGCAAAAGCCTGTTGTGAAGAATACTGCAGTCACTTGGTTAGTGATCGGGAAGCGTGGTCGGACAAGCTCAGCAACTACAGGAAACGGGCTGACGAGATCAAACGAAATTCAGATCTGTGCGAGAGGCTGGAAGAGGAACGAGACGGCGGGCAGTTGTTTAGGGCAAAGGAGCCGCTATGACAGCCAAGAAGAAATGCACGGCTGAGTTGCCGAAGCCAAAGCCGCCAAAGTCATCGCGGCTAACGGTGCTCTGGAAAGTCGAACCAAAGCTCACGCGGAACGGCAGACGAATTACTCAATTTCTCTGCCAGTGTTCATGCGGCGAAAACGTCAAGGTCGAGCGGTGCAAGATTCAGAACGGACATAAGCGGTCGTGTGGTTGTCTGCGGGCTGACACGATCAAGGAAATTGGGAACGCATCACGGGCGAGACGGAAGGAACGACAGGAGGCGTCAAATGGATAAGTGCATCGTCTACATGTGCGTTGTTGCGGTGCTTTGTGCCGCAGCAATCTGGATCGAACACGGCAAGTCAATCCTGACGATGTTGGGCCTGCAGGACGACGAACGAGAACGCTGAATAGTCCGCAGCTCACTCCCAGACTTTAAGTGCGTTCGAGTGAGGCGATCTGGCGTGCTGTGCGGCAAGCAGCGACCAGAAAAACCGTGCGATCCGGTTTACTAAATCACGAGTGTTCGGAAGCGGCTGGCTCGTTGCTGGTCGTGGCCCCTTGCAACGGCGGGGGCCGAATACATACGCGGTTCAGCGGTGAAACGCTGAGGCAAGTCGAAGGAATCGGGCCGCGTGTTTACTCCTGCGAACAGTCACCAAGGGTTCGACGTTCTTAGCAGTCACGTCGAGACTGTTCGCAGGTTTTTGGTTTTGCATGAAAAGGAGTTCTCATGCTTGTGTTATCTCGCAAGGCTAATCAGGAAATCTGCATCGGTGATGACATCCGCGTGATGGTCATTGAGATCAGGGGCGACAAAGTCAGGCTTGGAGTTACGGCTCCGCGGGACACGTCGGTCCATCGTCACGAGATATATGA
>Ga0208465_1000295_pt1 | contig 15048 bp, 13 predicted proteins | sample LakMenEpi31Aug10_FD_150749 | JGI IMG/M metagenome (GOLD analysis project Ga0208465, IMG submission 150749) | Freshwater microbial communities from Lake Mendota, WI - 31AUG2010 deep hole epilimnion (SPAdes) | ecosystem: Environmental > Aquatic > Freshwater > Lake > Epilimnion/Euphotic zone ...
GGGGACCCGGAATGACAGGCTCGGTAGCAAGCCACGCTTCGTAGTTAGCTTTTGGAATATTGCCATCCCAGAAAGTTCCATGGAAATAATCATCTCCCGCTTGCTTCTCAACAGCGGTCTTCTCAGTCCATTGTGGCGATTTACGTTGAATCACCGTAGCCGTGAGATCGGCGCTCTTGATACCCAATACACGAACACGAAGTTTGTAATTAAGGATGCTTGCTTCATTAATGGAATTGATATGTGCTCGCACTCGAAGTGATCCAACTTTATTATTCTTCTCAAGCCCAGGTGTTGCATAGAGTCTTTCAATAAATACATCTTCGGTTGCAAATAACTTGATCGAACGACTTATTCCACCATGCCACCATTGATCTTGATCTTCAATAAATGAAGAATCGGACCACTTTATAACTTTAATTTGAACGCGGTTAGAACCGCCATTGATGAAATCGGTAATATCGAACTCAGACGCTAAATGTGAATCCTTCGCAACGCCGACTTCTCGTCCATTGATGGAAAGAATTGCTACTGACTCAAAGCCGCCAATTGATAACACCACACGTTTGTTCTTCCATGATGATGGAAGCGAAAATTCACGTTCATAAATACCAGTTGGATTGTCTTCGGGAACAGTTGGTGGGAGTTGATCAAAAGGCATTTGGGTGTTGGTGTAATGAGGCTTATCACCGAAAGGTTGTTGACCATTAATCATCGTCCACAAACCAGGGACAGGGATGGTCTGCCAGCGTTTACTTGGCTCTTGATCTGGGCGATCCAAGAGTTGGAAGTTCCAATCTCCATCGAGTGAAATCGACATCAAATGCCCAATATTGAGCATCGGTAAGCGATTAACCGAAGTGGTCTCCGGGCTCATCCAGATTGGAGTTGGCATAAGGCGCGTATTCTTTCATTACTTACTCAAGTTTTAATCTCCAAGGCATCACTGCCATACTTAGCCGCTGATTTCGCCTCCCTAGCTCAGTGGTAGAGCATCCGCCTTGTAAGCGGAAGGTCGTCAGTTCAATCCTGACGGGGGGCTCCAACTCACTTACAGAGGATTTTCTCGAAACCGCGCAGAACGAAACTCTCTCTTCTTCTCGGCTCTTCTGAGATCTCAATCTTTGGAAAACGCTCATACAGGGCGGGTAGTGAAATACTCAGTTCCAAACGAGCAAGAGGCGCTCCCAAACAGAAATGAATTCCGCCACCAAAAGAGATGTGGTTATTGGGATTACGTTCGAGATTAATGTGATTAGCTCTTTCGAAAACTTTCTCATCTCGATTCGCGGAGCCAAGCAAGGCAGCTACTTTGGAACCTCTTTCAATGACAGTTTCATTGATCTCTGTAGTCTCCATGGCGGTGCGCTCAAAGAGTTGGAGTGGAGCATCAAATCGAAAGAATTCTTCGATTGCTGTAGATGTAATCGCTCGAGAATTACTCGCTAGCAGCTCTTTAGACTTAACATCGTTCATGGCTGCAACAAAACCATTACCAAAGGCGTTAACAGAAGCTTCGTGACCAGCGTTGAGTAGGAGAACGCAGGTAGCAATAAGTTCACGAAGGGTTAACTTCTCTCCAGCCTCCTCAACTCGTGCAAGTTCTGAGACTAAATCCTCGGTGGGATTCTTCTTTCTATCCTCCACCATTTCTGCAATCATCTCGGCAAATTCAGCGCTGGCTTTTTCTGCTGCCCTTTCATCGGCTTCGGTAACATCAAACTCATACATCTTCACGATGGCTTGTGACCAAGGACGTAAATTCACCGCATCAGCTGGAGAGACGCCTAGGAGTTCAGCAATAACGCGTACTGGGAGAGGTTCTGCGTAATCAGCAAGCAGATCAAATTCCTTCTTTTCAGCACACAGATCAAGGAGTTCTGTCACTATCTTCTCGATTCGCGGAGCAAGACGTTCGATCTGTCCACGATTAAAAGCTTTTGAGACAAGCGCGCGAAGACGAGTGTGTTTTGTGCCTTCATTTTCCATAATGGAGTCAGCGTGCAGCCAATTAAATGTCTCCCACATTTCATTAGGTTCTTGAGGCGAATAGATACGCCCTAGAGTTTTTGAGCGGAGAACAGCCGATGCATCAGCATGAGTGGCGGCCAACCAGAGCTGCATCTCCTCGTGCCATAAGGGTTTGCCATGGCTGCGGAGTTGAGCGAGTACGGGATAGGGATCGCGCACAAAATCTGGATCATTGAGATTAAAAGAGCGCGCGAGATCCATGCGTGTAGCCTACTTCTATGTCGCAACGCCAACGTGACTTCGATGTAGTTGTCATCGGGTCTGGATTTGGTGGTTCGGTTGCGGCTCTACGATTAACTGAAAAGGGTTATCGCGTTGCGGTCTTAGAAGCTGGGCGACGTTTCAAAGATAAAGACTTTCCTAAAACTTCATGGCGATTGTCGCGCTTTCTATTTATGCCGCGACTTGGATTGCGCGGAATACAACGAATTCATGCGTTGCCTGATGTGCTTGTATTGGCGGGCGCTGGCGTTGGCGGTGGCTCACTTGTCTATGCCAATACTTTGTATATGCCACCAGACTCGTATTTCAATGATGAACAATGGAAGAAAATTACAGATTGGAAATCAGAACTCACTCCGTGGTACGACCAAGCATCGAGAATGTTAGGTGTTGCAGACAATCCTTATTTCTCTCCTTCTGATCAAGCAATGAAGGAAGCAGCAGAGGCGATGGGAGTGGGACATACCTTCAAAATGGCGCCGCTCGGAGTTCACTTTGGACAGGGCCCCGGAGTTATTGAGAAAGATCCGTACTTTGGCGGAGTTGGTCCAGATCGCCATGGTTGCCAGCAATGCGGTGCATGTATGACGGGATGTAGATTCAATGCGAAAAATACTCTGCCTAAGAATTATTTAGGTCTTGCTGAGAAAGCGGGAGCGCAAGTATTTCCAGAAACTACGGTCGAGAAGATCGAAGAGCTCGCGGGTGGCGGTTGGAAAATCACCGCGCGCAAGAGTTCGGCATGGTTGGGTGGAAAGCGAGTATTTACTGCGGGCGAAGTTGTTGTGGCAGCGGGAACATATAACACCCAGAAATTGATGCATCGCATGAAGGATTCCAAGACGCTTCCAAAGTTATCGTCAGCGCTCGGGAAGTTATCGCGCACCAATTCTGAAGCTCTTACTGGTGCGATCATGCCGCATAAAAGCGAGATTGATTTCTCGAAAGGTGCTGCAATCACTTCATCATTCTTTCCGGATGAACATACCCACATTGAGCCAGTCCGTTATGGAAAAGGCTCAAATTTCATGGGGTTGCTCCAGACTGTGATGACTGATGGTGAACGCTCAAAAGATCGTAGAACAATGTGGATCAAAACTGTGCTGCGCCATCCATCAATGTTTATCAAGATCTTTGATGTACGTCGCTGGAGTGAGAGAACTGTTATTGCACTGGTAATGCAGAATGTTGATTCAGCCTTAACTGTTCGAGGTAAGCGCGGAATATTTGGCTGGCGATTAACCTCGAAGAATAATTCTGATAAACCCAATGCAACCTATATTCCAGCTGCAAATGAAGTGGTACGAAAGATTGCTGACAAATATGGTGGAACTCCGGGTGGACATATTGGCGATCTCGTAAGCGCGCCATTTACTGCCCACTTTGTGGGTGGATGTGTTATCGGGGAATCTGCTGAAACAGGAGTGATTGATGCGTATCACCGGGTATGGAACTACCCAACACTTCATATTGTTGATGGATCAAGTGTGACCGCCAACCTCGGCGTAAATCCTTCATTAACGATCACTGCTCAAGCAGAACGAGCGTTTTCGTTCTGGCCTAATAAAGGTGAATCAGATAACAGACCAGTTCAAGGAAGTGCCTACAAAAGAATTAATGCAGTAGCTCCACAGAGCCCATTTGTGCCAGACCACGCTTATGGAGCGTTACGCCTGCCCGCTCATTCTTAACGTTTCTTTCAATCTGCGATTGGGATTGAGGGTCATGGGAAAACTCGGATTTCGATAGAAATCTTGGAGGATTTTCTTCACTAATTCTGGTTTCTCTTTGAGAACCGCATGTGATGTGCCTGGAACGATGGCAAGTTGGGCGTTAGGAATTGATTCGTAAAGAGAAACGGTGTGATCGGTCGAGAACGGTTCATCATCGCCTGCTAAAACTAAGGTTGGACAATTAATTTTCTTGAGTTGAGATTTTGTCATCCGTGGCTCAGAAGCCCAGACTTTATGAGCTTTATGGATGATCTCTACGAGTAATTCTCGGGGCTGGCCGGTGCGAGAGGCGAACTTATCTTTTGCTTCTTCTTCAACAGCGCCATCGAAGATCTGGTGATTCAATCCGCAGTCGTAGTGATAGTTAGCACCGATTGCTACGAGAGTTTTAACTAAATCGGGCCGTGCGATTGCGACCATCAATCCAATAATTCCACCATCACTATGCCCGATGATGTGGGCCGGTTTCTTTACGACATCTTCGAGGTAAGCAATTGCTTCATCTCGTTGGAATTTAAAGTGGTAATAGCCATCTCGAACTTTTGTCTTGCCGTGTGCGGTCCGGTCGTAACCGTAGATGTGGTGAGTGCGCTTAACACTGGGAAGAATTTTGGGAGCAAAACTTTCTGTTGAACTTAAACCACCATGCAGAAGTAAGAGCGGTTCCTCTTTACGTTTTTTCCATTCTTGGTGCCAGATCTCATGGCCACGAAGATTGATGAAACTCACGAGATATCCATGATGTGGCGATTGCCGCGATCAAAGGTTAGGTAGTTCCATGTCCAATCTGCCATGGTGCCGATTTTGTTACGTCCGCCAAGGAGATAGAAGAGATGAAGCCATAACCACATATACCAAGCCAGAGCGCCACCAATACGAATTCCCTTTACTTCAACGACCGCTTTATGGCGTCCAATTGTTGCCATCGAACCTTTATCTACATAAGAGAAAGTTTGTAGTGATTGGCTCTTACATAAACGTTCAATCTGTTTCGCTACAAAGCGCGCTTGTTGCATCGCAACGGGAGCAACCATAGGAAGGAAGCGACCATCTTTACCTTTGGCGCCTGCGATATCTCCGATGGCAAAGACATAGGGATAGTTGGTGACTTGAAGGGTAGGTTCGACTGCAATGCGCCCCGATTCTTCAGGGATGCTGAGTTTCTTCATCGCTGGCTCACCTTTAACTCCAGCAGCCCAGACCGTAACTTCAGAGGGAATTGAGGTGCCATCAGCAAAGACGATCTGGCGCGGCTTCACTTCTTTGACTGCTGCATTTGTTAGAACTGTGACGCCAAGTTTTTCTAAATCTTTTTTCGTGCGGGCAGATAACTTCGGAGAGAGCGCAGGAAGAACACGTTGACCTGCTTCAATGAGGTAGACATTGATGTTCGTAGCCGCAGCTTTGCTATCAGATGTCAGTGGCCCGCGCTTTAATTCAGCGATAGCGCCCGCCATCTCAACACCTGTGGGACCGCCGCCAACTACAGCAATCGAAAACTTTGTGTCATCTTCAAAACGACAGAGATCCTCAAAGCGGCGCATAATTTCAGAGCGGATATTGAGCGCTTCATTGACAGTCTTCATACCGAGAGAATTTTCAGCTACACCTTTAATTCCAAAATCATTTGTAGCAGAGCCGAGCGCAACAATTAGATAATCAAAATCTAGAACTTCACTCGAATCTAATTTCACACTCTTATTTTTATGATCGACAGAAATGGGCGAGCCCATTCGAAATTTAACTTTTGTTTTGCGTAGCGCGCCGCGAATGGGATATGCGACATGGTCAGCTGCCAGACCTGCGGTAGAGACTTGATAGAGAAGCGGGAGAAAAGTCTGGAAATTGTGGCGATCTACTAAGGTCACATCAGCGATGCGATCCAGCGAGCGGGCAGCGGTTAAACCACCGAAACCTGCTCCGAGAATTACTACCTTTGGCCGCGACATTCAACTAAGTCTACTGTTCTACCCATGAATCAGTCGCGTCGGATACTTGTAACAGGAGCTTCCGGCTATGTCGGTGGCCGCTTAGTTCGAGCGCTTCTTAATGAAGATATGAAAGTGCGGATCTTTGTCCGTGATAAATCGAAAGTATTAGGCCAACCATGGGTCAATGAAGTTGAGATTGCAGTTGGAAATGCCAATAGCTATGACGAGACTCTGGCGGCACTTCAAGGTGTGCATACCGCTTTCTACTTATTGCACTCCATCGGAGTTGGAACTCACTTTGATGAGATTGAAGCTGCGATGGCGGATAATTTCTCACGCGCTGCTCAAGCGGCCGGAGTTTCCCAGATTGTTTATCTCGGTGGAATTGCAAATGATTCAAAGCAAAGTAAGCACTTAGCTTCACGTGCTCGTACTGGTGAATTACTTGCATCAGGAAAAGTTCCGGTCATGGAATTGCGCGCGGGAATCATTATTGGATCAGGTTCTGCATCATTTGAAATGCTCCGTCATTTAACGCATCGCTTACCTGTGATGACAACTCCAAAGTGGGTCACAAATTTGACGCACCCGATCGCCATTCGAGATGTGCTCTGGTATCTCACCAGCGTTGCAAAGTTGAAAGAACCAGTTAAAGGAGTCTTTGATATCGGCGGCCCAGAAATTCTGTCTTACGCTGACATGATGCAGAAATTCGCTGCATGTTCTGGCCTCCGTAGACGTTGGATTATTCGAGTTCCCGTCCTGACTCCGAAACTTTCAAGTTTATGGATTGGTTTCGTTACTCCTGTTCCTACCGCGCTCGCGCGTCCACTTGTGGGTTCACTCATCAATGAAACTGTGGCTGATCCGAAGAAGACGATTGATGCGATTGTTCCTAAACCGCCTGAAGGACTCATTGATGTCACAACCGCTATTAACTTGGCCCTTTCGCGAACCTCGAATAATCAAGTAGAGACGCGCTGGTCTGATGCAACTGCGCCGACTGCGCCATGGCAGAAAGCCCAGAGCGATCCTGATTGGGCAGGGGAAATGATCTTGAAAGATAAGCGCGAAACGCTGGCGGATGCGCCGATTGATTGTGTCTGGAAATCCATTGAACAAATCGGTGGCGAAACTGGTTGGTATGGCGCTGATTTCTTATGGTGGGCGCGCGGTGTTATCGATCGCATGGTCGGCGGAGTTGGCTTACGTCGTGGTCGCAGAGATCCCAAACATCTGCGAGTAGGAGATGGTTTGGACTTCTGGAGAGTTGAACAAGTTGAAAAAGAAAAAGTTCTAAGACTCTACGCAGAAATGATTCTTCCCGGTAAAGCCTGGCTCGAGTTCCGAATTCAACAAGAAGGTAATCAAGTACGAATCATCCAAGAAGCAACGTTCTCGCCACGCGGTTTAGGTGGCCAGCTCTATTGGTATGCGATCCTGCCGCTGCATGCATTTGTATTTCCAACCATGCTCCGCAACATAGTGAGAAGTTCCAAACGAAAGGCGCTTTTCGGCGATGCATGAGTTTGATGAAGAGATCGATGCTCTTGCTGCAAAGATTCTCGAGTATTCATTAGTTCGACTTAAGAAAGATCCACCGCTTGATGGTCCCTGGACTTATGACGAGTTATATGCCGAAGTAGGCGAGACCATTACTGAAAATGGATTGGGTGGTGAGAAAGCCCTCGATTTATTTAAACATGTATTGGCACAAGCCTGTATCTCGACTGATCATCCACGGAATTTGGCATTCATTCCTTCTGCTCCCACAGAATCTTCTAACTTATTTGATCTCGTGGTTGGTGCATCTTCTTTATACGGCGGTTCATGGCTTGAGGGCGCTGGCGCAGTATTTGCAGAGAATCAAGCGCTGCGATGGCTTAGCAATTTAGCGGGTCTGCCACAGACATCTGGCGGAGTATTTGTGCAAGGTGGAACAGTAGGAAATCTCTCTGCACTTGTTGCTGCGCGCCATGATGCGCGAAGTAAGTTTCCGGGAGTTAAGCGCTGGGTGATCGCATTCTCGAATGAAGCCCATTCCTCAATCAAGTCTGCGGCGGAAGTAATGGATGTTGAGATACTTGCAGTTCCGACCGATAAGAACCATAGATTACAAGGCAGCACAGTTGCATTTGAAGTCGATAAATACCACCAACAAAACCCAGACCATCGCATTTTTGCAATTGTTGCGACAGCAGGCACCACAAACCTTGGAATTATTGATGATCTAGAAGGCATTGGGAAAGCTGCTCATGATCGAGGGATTTGGTATCACGTCGATGGCGCATATGGTTTAGCAGCGCTTGCCTCTCCGCGTTCGAAATCGCTATTCAGAGGCGTTGAGTTATGCGATTCATTTATCGTCGATCCACATAAGTGGCTCTTTGCACCATTTGATGCCTGCGCACTTATTTATCGCAATCCCGAAGTTGCCCGCAAAGCCCACACTCAGCATGCAGGATATTTAGAAGCGCTGGAATCAGGGGAGTGGAACCCTTCTGATTATGCAATTCATTTAACCCGGCGCGTTCGCGGTTTACCTTTCTGGTTTTCCCTCGCAGCACATGGCACCAAGAAATATGCCGAGTCAATGGATAAGACGATGGAGACTGCGCGCGAAACTGCAGAACTCATCAAGGAGCATCCCAATCTGGAATTACTAATGCAACCGGAACTTTCGATAGTTGCATTCACCCGAATTGGTTGGACTCAATCTGATTACCAAAAATGGAGCGATAAGTTACTGAATGATCAGATTGGATTTGTCACGCCTTCCTCACATGAAGGAAAGCCGATCTTGCGCTTTGCGATTGTGAATCCGTGGACCTCCATCACCGATATCAAAGTAATTTTGGCCACCCTTTAAATCCGCACTTTTTGCCAAATCTCTAGTTCAATAGCGCTATGGAAGAAACCTCGGTCCGCCTCGAGACCCCGCTCACCGACCTCGAAGTCCGCATTCTCGATTTCGAGCGCCAATGGTGGAAGTACGCCGGCATCAAAGACTCAGCAATACGGGAACTCTTTAACCTTTCGGCCAAGCAGTACTACGAACTTCTCAACAACCTGATTGATCGCCCCGATGCACTGGCGGCCTCCCCGCTCCTTATCAAGCGCCTGCGTCGCCTCCGCGAAGCCCGCGTCTCCTCACGTTCGCTCTAGAGCCGCATTCGGCTCGACCCCACACCGAAATCTCGAGCCCCTTTGGCTCCCTCGGATTTGAGAACGGGAATAGTCGCCCCTAGGCTAGGCGTTAGCACTCGCCGGGCGAGAGTGATAAGTCGCCCGAACCACCTCTAGATATAGGGAGTCGATAGAACTATGGCAAAGATGATTGCCTTTAACGAAGAAGCACGCCGCGGCCTCGAGCGCGGAATGAATCAGCTCGCCGATGCGGTCAAGGTAACCCTCGGACCACGCGGACGAAATGTTGTTTTGGAGAAGAAGTGGGGCGCTCCCACCATCACTAACGATGGCGTCTCGATTGCAAAAGAGATTGAACTCGATGATCCATGGGAGAAGATCGGCGCAGAGCTCGTCAAAGAAGTAGCGAAGAAGACCGATGATGTTGCTGGCGATGGAACCACTACCGCAACTGTTCTTGCCCAGGCTCTCGTTCGTGAAGGACTTCGCAACGTTGCTGCGGGTTCTAACCCAATGGCGTTGAAGAAAGGTATTGAGAAAGCAGTAGAGGCGATCTCTGCTGAACTTTCCGCGATGGCAAAGCCCGTCGAAACCAAAGAACAGATTTCTGCAACTGCATCAATCTCCGCAGCTGATTCCACAATCGGCGAGATGATTGCAGAAGCGATGGATAAGGTCGGTAAAGAAGGCGTTATCACCGTCGAAGAGAGCAATACATTTGGACTCGAGCTCGAGCTCACTGAAGGTATGCGCTTTGATAAGGGTTACATCTCGCCATACATGGTGACTGATACCGATCGTATGGAAGCAATTTTGGAAGATGCATATGTATTGATCTGCAACTCCAAGATTTCTAACATCAAAGATCTCGTTCCAATTTTGGAAAAAGTTATGCAGGCTGGAAAGCCACTTGCCATCATCGCCGAAGATATTGAAGGCGAAGCACTTGCAACTCTGGTGGTAAACAAGATCCGCGGAACATTCCGTTCTGCTGCTGTGAAGGCCCCAGGCTTTGGCGATCGTCGTAAAGCAATGCTCCAAGACATCGCAATATTGACTGGTGGAACTGTGATTTCAGAGGAAGTTGGTCTCAAACTTGAGGCTGCAACTCTTGATCTCCTCGGCAAGGCGCGCAAAGTTGTTATCACCAAGGATGAAACAACGATCGTGGAAGGCGCTGGCGATGATGAAATGATCAAAGGCCGCGTCAACCAGATCCGCGCTGAAATCGAAAAGACTGACTCCGATTACGATCGCGAGAAACTCCAAGAGCGCTTGGCAAAGCTTGCCGGCGGCGTTGCTGTCATCAAGGCAGGAGCTGCGACTGAAGTGGAGCTCAAAGAGCGCAAGCACCGCATCGAAGATGCAGTCCGTAACGCGAAGGCTGCAGTCGAAGAAGGAATCGTTTCTGGTGGTGGCGTAGCGCTACTCCAAGCTTCCAAGAAAGCATTTGAGAAATTGAAACTTTCTGGCGATGAAGCAACCGGTGCAAAGATTGTTGAATTCGCAGTCGAAGCGCCGCTCAAGCAGATCGCAATCAATGCTGGACTTGAAGGTGGAGTTATCGTTGAGAAAGTTCGCCATCTCGAACCAGGACATGGACTTAATGCAGCAACAGGTGAGTACGTCGACATGATCAAGACTGGAATCATCGATCCAGCGAAGGTCACTCGTTCTGCTCTCCAGAACGCTGCATCGATCGCGGCTCTCTTCCTCACAACAGAGGCAGTTATTGCTGATAAGCCAGAACCTAAGCCTGCGATGCCTGCGGCTCCGGGCGGAGATATGGACTTCTAAAGTAGCAAGATAGACTTTCTTCTATGTCCCGCGCGACTCAGAAGAAGAAATCGAAAAAAGTCAGCGGCGTTGATCCATTCGACGCCGCTGATTTTGCGCGCGCTGCAGCTTTAGAAGATGCTAAGAATGAAAAGTATGTCGGTTCACAAATTTCTGTTGAATCAGATGAAGACCATGTTGCGACATACCTCTTTGAAGCATTTTTACCGGGTTATGTTGGCTGGCGTTGGGCTGTCACCGTTGCAAAGGTTGATGCCAAGAGTTCGCCCACTATCTGCGATGTAGTTCTACTTCCTGGCGCAGATGCACTTCTTGCTCCAGATTGGATTCCATATAGCGAACGTATTACCGCAGACGATGTTGGCGTTGGCACGATCGTTCCGACTGCTGCTGATGATGCGCGATTAGTTCCAGCAAGTGCAGTTCTTCCGAGTGATGAAGAGTTAGATCTTCACGAACTCTTTGAATTAGGAGCCGGAAGACTTCGCGTGCTTTCTATCGAAGGCCGTGATCAAGCCGCAAAGCGTTGGATTGAAGGCGATCGCGGACCAAATGCACCTATCGCACAATTTGCTCCAAAGAATTGTGGAAGTTGTGGTTTCTACCTCCCGATTGCGGGCTCATTCCGACAGGCCTTTGGCGTCTGCGCTAACGCAATCTCACCTGAAGATGCGCGGGTGGTCTCGGTCAATCATGGATGCGGCGCGCATTCTGAGGCGATAAACTAGCCCCCTGTCCGCAAAGCGCGGCGCACACGACACCTAAACGAAATTTAATTCAAGGAGGCTCCCGTCATGCCAGTCGGACGCGTTAAATGGTTTAGCCTCGAAAAAGGTTTTGGATTTATCTCCTCTGAAGAAGGCGAAGATGTCTATCTTGCAGCTTCTGCTCTTCCAGAAGGCGTTGCCACTGTAAAGCCTGGCACCAAGTTGGAGTTCGGCGTTGCCGAAGGACGTAAAGGACCACAAGCACTGTCAGTTCGCATTATTGATGCGCCACCGTCACTTGCTAACTCCAAGGCTGGCGCCGATGATCTTGCCGTCATTATTGAAGAATCAATCAAGATGCTTGATCGCGTTGGCAATGGGCTGCGCCACGGTCGTTATCCAAGTGAAGCAGAAGCTGCACGTGTAGCCAAAGTTTTGCGTGGAATCGCACAAGAAATCGAAGGTTAATTACTTCTCTTCGCGTTTAGCACGGCGCTTGGTGTAACGAATACCAATCAAGCCAAGTGCTATACCTAGTAAACATGTAAGAACAATCTTTGCAACCGCATTGACGATGATTGCGATAACTAGCGCAATAGTCCAGAGCACAATTCCAGCGATGATGATTGGAATCGCGCTGCGCATACCGTGAATCATACTAGACTCACTTCGTGGGAACGCTGCGATCATTCAAGCATCGCAACTTCCGAATACTCTTTTCCGCAAACTTCATTTCAAATATCGGCACCTGGGCGCAAGGGGTGGCACAAGCGTGGCTGATTCTCGAACTTACTGATAGCGGTTCATATCTTGGACTTGTAACTGCTCTGCAATTTCTCCCCACACTCTTCTTTAGTATTTCTGGCGGAAAGATCGCCGATAAATTCAATAAGCGAAAAGTTTTGATGTTCACCAACCTCACTGGAGGGTTGTCTGCGCTCTCTGTTGCAGCTCTCGTGCTCACTGAAAATATTGAAATCTGGCATGTGATGTTCTTTGCCTTTACTTTAGGAATGGGCAATGCCATCGATGCACCGGTGCGCCAGAGCTTTAATGTAGAAGTGGTTGGAAAGGCTGACTTACCGAACGCCGTTGGTCTGAACTCGACTAACTTCAATACTGGCCGCCTTCTTGGCCCAGGGCTTTCAGGGCTCTTAATCGCAGCGTATGGAACCGGAGTTTCATTCTTGCTAAACGGTATTTCATATCTCATCGTGATTATTGCGCTATTCAATATTCGTGAGTCTGAACTTTTTAGGGAAGAACGAAAGTCCTCATCCACCAAGATTCGTGAAGCGATGCGATATGTCGCCGCTCGCCCCGACATCCTTGCAGTGATGATTACGGTTTTCTTTGCCACCAGCTTTGGTCTGAATTTCAATATCTTCAACACCATGATGGCAACTCAAGTCTTCGATAAGAGCGCCGCGGAATATGGCGCGCTGGGAAGTATTTTGGCTATCGGTTCATTATCAGGCGCGATTATCTCTGCGCGATTAGAGAAGAAACGTGGCCCACGATTTGTGATGTTAGGTTCCATGATTTTTAGCGCGCTCCTTGTTGCCGGATCATTTGCCCCGAGCTACGCGATTTATGCGATTTTCTTGCCGCTGATCGGTTGTGTTGCTCTCTTAACATTTATCGGGGCTAACACGATGGTTCAGATGCGAACAGATTCTGATATTCGAGGACGAGTGATGGGCATATATCTCACGGTTTTTCTAGGTGGCACGCCAATCGTCTCTCCACTTATTGGTTGGATGACGCAAGTAATTGGCACTCGTGAAACTATTGGAATCTGTGGAACTATTTCATTACTAGCAGCAGCAATTACCTATTCACAATTCCACGATAAATCAGCTCCACCTGCAAGCTTCGCAGTAGCTGATGTTTTAGAGACCACTTATGAGGACAAAAAAGACTAAGCTAAAAAGAATTACAAGAGTGACGATTCTCCGAGTTTTGTAGTTCATTTCTCCTCCGATATTAACTCGCTCTTTGATGGAACCAAGGTAACAATAACAAAGGCGCAGATAATGAGCGCCGGAACAAGCAAGAATCCTTGAACAATGCCGAACCTATCTGCCAAAAGTCCGAGAAGTAGCGGAGATAGACCAATCGCAATGCCAGCGCTCAAGCTTGATTTTCCGATGGCAAGATCAGGCTTTTCTCTACCGAAGCGAAGTAAACGAAGGGATGAAAGCGCAAATTGCATAGAAGTACCAAGTCCGACAATGAATAGCGCTGTGAAAGAGAGCCATGGATTAGTGGAGAACCAGAAGAGCGCGAATCCTGCACCCTGGAGCGCAATAATCGCACGGAGTCGGTCATCGATATCCATCGTTGGGAAGATATGTGTTCCAAACCAACGGCCAATCATCATTCCACATGGAAAAGCGAGGACAAGTGTTGTTGAGAGCGCTGCACTGAGATCTGTCTTCTCTCTAAACAAAGCAGCTGCCCAGAATGCCACGGCAAATTCCGCTGCAATACAGAACATCATTCCTATCCAACTTAGCCAATATTTCAGAGGTAATGAACCAGTCTGATGTCCTTCGGTATCTGGAATATGTTCAGTTCTTTGTTGTCGGCCTAGTGTCAAATATAAAATAATGGCAAATGGCAAGCAGACCAGGAGTCCTAGTCGCCAACTAAATTGCGAACCAGCAATAACACCGATGATGAAGTTTCCCAATAAAACAAAGGCTGAATTCACGCCATTTGCTTGAGAAACCGCCCGGGGCGCATGAGATTTATAGTGCCCAGATACATTCATTAATGAATTGGTGATTGTTAAGGACATTCCAATTCCCGCGATAAGAATTGCTGGAATTGTTTGCCATGCTTTTGGTAGAACGATAAAAGCCATGGCTCCAATGTTGAAAATTATCAGACCCAACCAGACACTTTGAGGCCTTCCAAATCTATGAGCCACACGCGCATTAATGGAGCCGGCGATAATCGATGAGATTCCCATGGCAGTTCCATGAAGTCCGGCGACGGCTGCAGAAGTACCTTGATCAGCTTGAAGAAGAGGAAGCGCTGGGCCAAATCCACCCATGAAGATGCCAAATACTCCAGTTTGGAGCGCTGCCAACCAAAATACTTGATCGCGTTTGTACGTCTGTCCAGACAAGAGTTGCGGCTCTGTTACTTCTTCAAATTCTCGACAACAAATTCAATGCACTGTGTGAGTGCTGAAATATCGTCAGGATCAACTGAGGGGAACATTCCAATACGGAGTTGGTTCTTTCCTAGTTTGCGATAAGGCTCAGTATCAACAATTCCGTTCGCGCGGAGCGCTTTTGCAATCTGAAGTGCATCAATCGCATCATCGAAGTTAATGGTGGCAACAACTTTTGAGCGCATCGCAGGATCAGTGACAAAAGGAGTTGTGTACGAAGTCTTCTCAGCCCAGCCATACATGATTTCCGCAGATTTCAAAGAGCGTCCAGCTGCAAAGGACATACCGCCGTTGGT
>Ga0208465_1000297_pt1 | contig 14959 bp, 15 predicted proteins | sample LakMenEpi31Aug10_FD_150749 | JGI IMG/M metagenome (GOLD analysis project Ga0208465, IMG submission 150749) | Freshwater microbial communities from Lake Mendota, WI - 31AUG2010 deep hole epilimnion (SPAdes) | ecosystem: Environmental > Aquatic > Freshwater > Lake > Epilimnion/Euphotic zone ...
TCCTAATCCATGAAATTCCATAGAATTTTTTGCAGTGGCATAAGCAATAGCTGCTTGTTTAACCATTTCTTTATCTACACCCGCAATTTTTGCTAACTGATCAACGTCTTGTCTTTCAATTTCTTTAATGAATTTTTCAAAACCTTCGGTTCTGTCTCGAACAAAGTCCACATTATGTAATTTAGCTTTGATAATAAAATGAAGCATCATATTTAGGACTGCCACATTCGTTCCAGGTCTTAATTTGATGTGATAATCTGCAAGTTTAGCAATTTCAGTAGTAACAGGATCTAGAACAATTAATTTCTTACCTTTCATTACTTGCTGTTTAATTTTAGCTCCAGTTACAGGGTGAGCAGTAGTTGGATTTGCGCCGATCACCAAAAATAAATCTGCGTGATAAATATCGTCTGTTGAGTTAGTTGCAGCACCCATTCCAAATGTCTGTTGCATACCCCATGCTGTTGGTGAGTGACAAATTCGTGCACAACAATCAACGCTGTTGGTACCAACAACAGCCCTAATCATTTTTTGAAATAAATAATTTTCTTCATTAGTACATCTTGCAGAAGAAATTCCAGCAATTGCATCTGGGCCGTGATCTTTAATAATTCGATTTAATTCATTTTTAATAAAATCATAAGCTTCATCCCAAGTAGCTTTTTCAAATTTTCCATTTCTTTTTATTAGTGGGGTTCTTAATCTGTCTGGATGATCATAAAAACCAAAAGCATATCTACCTTTAACGCACGTGTGGCCGGCGTTGACTTTTGTTTCTTTAGGAGTATCGATTGACACTACTTTGTTATCTTTAATAGAAGCTTCAAGGTTACATCCAACACCACAATACGAACAAGTGGTTCTAACTTTTTTATCTACATCAGCCGACTTAGATTTAAAGATATCTGAAATTGCATCAGTTGGACAAGTATGAGCGCATGCTCCGCAAGAAACGCATGAAGAGTCTCCAAACAGCATATTGTTGTCTGTTGTAATTCTTGATTCAAAACCTCGACCACTCATTGTCAAAACAAATGAACCCTGAATTTCATCGCAGGCTCTTACACATCTTCCGCAATTAATGCAGTGATCTAAATTCATTCTCATGTAAGCGTGAGAGGTATCTTTTGGAATGCCTTTATGTTGCTTTGGATTATTATATCTATGATCTGAAATTCCTAAATCATTAGCAACTTTTTGAAGTTCACAATTATTGTTTACTTCACAAGTTCCGCAAGTCATCGGATGATCTGTTAAAACAAGTTCAACAATATTTTTTCTAAGGGTTTTTAAATTTTCATTATTAGTAAAGATGTGCTGGTGCTCAACTACTGGAGTATGACAAGAAGCAACTACTCTTGTTGGCCCATCTTTTACTAAGGCAACTTCAACTGAACAAACTCTACATGCTCCATAAGGGGCTAAATTAGGATCGTCACAAAGTGTTGGAACCTTATCGTCGCCTAAATAACCTTTAACAAATTTTAAAATAGACGTGTGATGAGCGGCAATTTCGTAAGGCTTTCCGTCGATATAGGCTATTTTTCTCTTTTCTGAACTCATTGTTTAAGCAGAAATATCATTTTTCATCTCACTGGAGAAGTATTTTAAAATGTTATTGATAGGAGTAGGTATCGCTCCACAAAGTGCACATAAACAACCCTTTTGCATAGTTTTTAACAGATCGTTTAATAGTTGCATGGGTATTTTTGCTGTTTTATTCTTAACTTGATCAAACATTTCTTTTCCTCTGTATGATCCGAGTCTTCCAGGAAAACATTTGCCGCATGATTCTTCAGCTGAGAACTCGAATAAATGATGGATGTATTCCACCATTGGAAAGTCTTTAGGAATACTTACTACGCTCGCATGTCCTAACATAAAACCTTTGGCGCTAAATTCTTGAAAATCTAAATTTAGATTATCAATCTCGCTTAAAGGAACAACCCCGCCTAAAGGACCTCCGATTTGAAAAGCCTTAACAGGTTCTTTATAACCCCCACCGATTTCATTAAATATTTTTTTCATCGGTGTTCCCATATCAATTTCATAAACTCCAGGATTTTTAAAAAAACTATCTAGACATACTAATTTTGTGCCAGCAGATTTTTTATTTCCAATAGCTGCAAATTTATCAGCACCATTAATTAAAATTCCAGTAACCGCAGCTAATGTTTCAACGTTATTCACTACTGTTGGTTTTTTATATAACCCTTCAGTAACTGGGAATGGAGGCCTAACATCTACTTCAGCGCGTCTACCTTCAATAGATGCGATTAATGCCGTTTCTTCTCCACAAATGTATGCACCTTGTCCAATACAAATATAAATATCAAAAGAAAAACCTGTTCCTAAAATATTTTCTCCAAGCAATCCTGCTTTTTTTAATTCGTTGATGCATCCATTAATTGCTTCGATTGATTTTGGATATTCACCTCTAATATATAAAACTCCTTCATCACCTCCGATGACATAGCCACAAATTATCATGGCAAACAAAACTTTAAGTGGTTGATCTTCTAATAAATATCTATCGGAGAATGCGCCTGAGTCACCTTCATCAGCATTACAGATAACATATTTCTTTTTTACTTTTTCTCTACTGCAAAAATCCCATTTCATTCCAGTTGGAAAACCTGCACCACCTCTTCCTGTAAGATTAGAGTCTAATATTGATTTAATTATTTCTTTTTTATCTGTTTTAAGAAATTTGGTTAATTGCTCTTTGACCTGGCTGATAGATAACAATTTATCATCCATTAAAAAACTTGTTGTTGCATAACTTTTGGAGAAATACTTATCTTGCTTAATTTTTTCACCTTTTATAATTTGATCGATTTTTTCTATATCTTTTCCAGCGTAATTTTCGCCGTTGTAATGAAATGCATTGTTTTCATAACAGTAACCCAAGCAAAACATTGTTCCTACTTTATCTTTGCCTAGTTTTTCTCTTAGAGTCTCTTTTAATTTATCTTGAGTACCTGAACACATGCAGGCGCTACCATTGCAAACAAAGGCTTTCTTTTCACGATGGGCTGGTCTTAAAAATTCATAGAAACTTTCCGCTCCATAAACAGTTGAAACACCTAGATTATATTCATTTGCTATTTCTTTATTATCTTTTGGATGGTTTTTTAGAACGTTGTCTGAAATTTTTTGAAATAGATTATGTTTTAAACCTACTTTGCCAGATAAATTGCTAATATTTTTTGACATTAATTATTTTAAATAATTAAGCTTTTATAATTACTTTTTGATTATTGGTATAGACATTAAAACTGTCTTTTTTTACAAAACCTATCAAAGTCATATTAAATTTACTTGCTAAATCAATAGCAAGACTTGTTGGCGCACCCACACCAATCATAATTCCAATGTTCGTCATTAAAACTTTTTGCACTAGCTCAAAGTTTAAGCGTCCTGAACAAGTAATAAATTGTTCTTTAGAATTAAGAAGTTTGTTGTTTAAAATATTTCCTACTAATTTATCCAAAGCATTATGTCTGCCGACATCTTCGCTTATTGCTATTAATTTTCCATTGCTAGCAAATAAGCCACTAGCATGAATGCCTCCTGTTTTAGAAAATTCTGACTGACTGTTTCTTAAAATTTCTGGAGATTGAAGAATAACTTCTTTCGTTAACTTAGGTTCTGTTAATGACGTTTTGTCTTTTTTAATTATTTCTAAAGCATCTAGAGAAGACTTGCCACAAACTCCACACGACGAATTAGTCAAAAACTCTCTTTTAATTTTAGTGATATTAACATTTTGAGAATTGTTCAAAGTAGCTAATATTTTATTTTGAATTTTATATTGTCCTACTTTATCGCCAAAACTTTTTATAGATTCAATGTGACTAATATTTTGAACAATTTGCTCATTAAATAAAAATCCTCTTACTAAATCCTCATCATGACCAGGGGTTCTCATAGTAATAGATAAAATTTGATTAACCCACTTATCTTTATCTTTAAATTTTATTGAGATTTCCAATGGTTCTTCAATAGAAATTAAATCATCAATCTCTTCAAATTTATTAGATTTAAATTTTAAAACTTTGTATTTAGAATTCATTAAATTTTTATTGAAGTGCTTTTAAAACGGTTCTTAAAGGAAGAAGCAAACATTCTTTTCTAGCCATATTTTTTTTATCAAAAATTTCTGAAAATTCTTTCCAACTATTTTTAAGATTTAATTTATTGTCTTTAAACATACCTTCAGCTGTATGAAAAAAATCTTTAAATTCTTGAATATTTTTATGTTTAATCGTTCTCGAAAGCAAACTCACTGAGGCTTGGCAGTATACACAAGATTTGCAATGATAAGCCATATCCTCGATAATATCTTTTTTTACAATTAAACTAATTTCCATTTCATCTCCACAAATCGGGTTTTTATTTTTTGATGAATGTGTGGGATTGCTAAGCGCTTTTTTATTTTCAGTATGGGAAGCAATTTCCAAAATTTTCAAATCCATTATATATATTTAATTGGTATTTTAATGATTTATATTTAGATTTATGGACTATAACAGCATTTTAGGGGTTGTACTAGCAGGAGGACAATCGAAAAGATTTGGTCAGGATAAATCCCAAGTGCAACTGGGAGAGAAAATATTAATCGATTATATTCTCTTAGAAATCTTAGACCAATTTAATGAAATTTTAATTATAGCAAATAACGACATTAAGTTTTTAAATTCAAAAAAAATTACTAAAATTGAAGACTATGAAAAAGATTTAGGGCCATTAGGAGGTGTTTTGACAGCCTTAAAATGGATTAAGAAAAATAATAAAGATTACAAATGGATTTCTACTTTTCCTTCTGACACACCGTTTTTTAACAAAAAATGCTTACAAGATTTTCTAAAGAATATTAATGATAAAGACGGCAAACTTTTTTTTATTAAGTCTAATGATAAAAGGCATAATATATTTGGGTTATGGTCAGTAGACCTATTGGACAGATTAGAAGAAGATGTAATTAATAAAGGAGAGCGCAAAGTAGAAGTTTGGGCTAATAATGTTGGTGTTAAAACGATTAATATAGAATTTAAAAATAGCGATCCTTTTTTTAATATTAATACTAAAGAAGATTTAGAAAAAGCAAAAGAGCTAATAAAAACTAATGATTAGTTATTTAAGGTCACAACAGATTTTAAAGAAAGCTCCCATTAAAATTGGGGATGAAATTATTAATAGTGAAAATTCTCTTAACAGAGTTTTGTCATTAAATATTTTCTCAAAACATAATTATCCAGCAGTAAATAATGCCGCCTTTGATGGCTTTGCAATAAACTCTAGGGACACTAAATTTTTAAATAAAAAATCACCTCAGAAATTTAAAATTATAGGTTCGATGATAGCAGGGACAAAGCCTATTAAAAAAATGATTAAAAAATTTGAAACAGTTGAGATTATGACGGGGGGAATTGTCCCAAAAGGCTTTGATACCATTATTCCAATTGAACAAATTGTTTTTTATCCAAATAAAGATAATCCAAAATACATAATCGTTGATAAAAAAGTTAACAAACATCAACACGTTAGATTTTTAGGATCTGATTATAAAAAAAATGATGTTATTATAAAAAAAGGTGTAATTATTCACTCAAATCATATTTTAGCTTTAAAAACCTTAGGAATTAAAAAGATTAAAGTTAAAAAAAAACCAAACGTATTATTTTTTTCAACCGGTAATGAAATCTCAAATAGTGAAAATATTCCTGCGTGGAAAGTTAGAAATTCAAATGGTCCTTATATCAAATCGTTAAATGAGAATTTCTTATTTAATTTTATTAATGGCGGGATTTTAAGAGATAATCATTCATTGATTTTTAAAAACCAAATAAAAAAAATGTTAAGATCTAAGATAGATATAATTATTACCTCAGGGGCAATTTCAGCAGGTAAATTTGATTTTATTCCAAGTATTATTAAAACTTTTAAACTTTCAAATTACTTTAAAGGGGTAGAAATTAAACCTGGAAAGCCTGTGTTATTTGCAAAGATTAAAGGGAGGCACAAAGTGCTCTTTGGGCTTCCAGGCAATCCTATTTCAACAGCTGCTTGCTATAGATTTTTTGTAAATCCATATCTACTAAATATTTTAGGAGTGGAACCTGAAAAACCAATTAAAGCAGTTTTAAAAAATAACTATATTAAAAAGAAACACATGACGCATTTCGTCAAAGCTAAATTAAATACCTCAAATTCAGGCACACTTCATCTTGAAGCTTTAAAAGGACAAGAGTCATTTAAAATAAAACCTTTTGCTCGGTCAAATATTTGGGCTGTTTTTCCAGCAGGAAAACAAAGCTTTAAAAAAGGAGATATGATTGATTGTTTTTTTCCTGACCACCCAAATACAATTTAGTATTACTTTTCTTTGAGACGCGGAATAATATTGATGAAATTACAAGGCTGAAAACGAGAGTCTAATTGAAATTTTAAAATTCCTTCCCAAGCATCCGTTACTGCACCAGAAGATCCTGGTAAAGCAAATATATATTTTCCTTTGCATATAATCCCTTGTGCTCGTGATTGAATAGTTGAAGTTCCAATTGTTTTATAACTGAGCATTCTAAATATTTCTCCAAATCCTGGAATATCTTTGTCTTTAATTTCATCTAAAGCTTCAATCGTTATATCCCGACCTGTTAAACCTGTGCCGCCCGTACTAATAATTATATCAACTGCCTCATCACACCATGCAAGAATTGTTTTTTTAATTTGCTCTTTATCATCTCTTAAAATTTTCTTACTAACAACAGCATGGCCCAATTCTTTAATTTTATTTACTAAAATATTCCCTGATGTATCGGTAGATTCGTCTCTAGTATCAGAGATAGTTAATACAGCAATGTTAACAGGTATAAATTTTTTTTTACTATCGGTTTTCATAAATTTACCATATTAAAACATATAGATTAAAAATATGCTACCTATACTTTTTTTTAGCATCGCAACTATTTATGCAAGCGTTGGATTTGGTGGGGGAACTTCTTATTTAGCATTATTAACTATTTTTGATATTGAGTATTTATACATTCCAATAATAGCATTGATTTGTAATATTATTGTTGTAGCCGGAAATTGCTTTAATTATGTGAGAGCCGGAAATTTAAATATAAAATTTTTAACTCCTTATTTTTTAGGCTCCATACCTTTGGCTTATATTGGTGGAACATTTCAGATTACAAAAGAATTTTTTCAAATTTTATTGTTTTTTTGCTTAATGACAAGTGGTGTTTTGCTGTTTCTACAAGCAAACCAATATCAATTAAAAAAACAAATTATAAAAAAAATTCCTTTCTTTATGGCTATTTTAATCGGCGCTGGCATTGGGTTGATATCTGGCATTGTGGGTATTGGCGGAGGAATTTTGCTTTCCCCTATTTTATTTAATTTAAAAGCTGCTCAACCTAAGCAGATTGTTGTGGCTGCATCTTTATTTATTTTGATAAATTCTATCGCAGGATTTTTAGGACAAATACAAAAATTAGATAATTTTTTAGAACTGCAGCCTTATCTTTACTTATTTTTAACAGTTCTTTTAGGAGGTCAACTTGGAAATTTTCTTAATATAAAAATATTAAAATCTCACATTCTTGCTTTATTAACATCGTTACTGGTTCTTATTGTTGCAATTCGTTTAGGTTTAAAAATATTCTTTTAATTGCTTGTCGCTTTTTCTACATAGAAAGAAACTGCTTCAATTTCTTGAGGGGTTAAAATTTTATCGTTACCAAAAGCCGGCATTATTCCAATGCCATTAGTAACTGCTTGTTTCACTTGAGCTTGGGTTGGTTTTAAATCATCTAAACTAGGACCTATATCGCCTACAGATTTTGCTTTAGCCAATTGATGACAACTTGCACAGTTTCCATTTTCATTAAAAATTTTAAGGCCTAAGATCATTTTGTCTTGGTTGGCCTTTACACTTAATTGCAAAAAAAAATATATTAGAAGAAAATTAAAAAAAATTTTCTTAAATTTAGTTAAAAAATTATGCAACTGTAATTTTAACACTATGATCCAACCAACCATTATGAGAATAACCTTCATTGTTCTCAAATCTTAACTTAGGTTGTGATCCTTTTTCATCAGTTGCTCGAGATGCAACTGTGTAGTTGCCTTTTTCTAAATTTGCCTCAAATTGAAATTGTCTCCAAGCAAACTTTCCAAGATTAGGGCCTACAAATTTTGCAGCCTTCCAATTTTTTCCTTCATCAAAAGATAAAGCTACTCCTTTTAAAGGAGTACCATTGCTAAATGCAACGCCTGTAAATACAACTTTGCCAGTTTTTGCTGTAGTAAGTGGTGTAGTAATCCAACTTTTTACGTTCATCTCCCAGCACGTACCGTCATTAGCAGTTGCTTTATTGCCAATTTTATAAACTCGGTAGCGAGTGGACATCATTTTAAAATCAGACTCTTTATCTGCAAAGACTAATTTATTAACATGTTTGATATTATTTATTCCATAATATCCAGGCACAACCAATCTAAGCGGACCACCGTGTGCATTTTGAATTGGAACTCCATTAACTTCCCATGCTAATAAGCAATCTTCATAAGTTGAAATTGGAACTGATCTTTCAACAGCCCCTTCTTTAGGATCAATTTCTTTTGGTACATCGGCACCTGTTCCTGTTATAAATTTAGCTCCTGCAGTAAGTCCTCCGCAAAGTTCTGCTAAATACTTAACTGAAACTCCTGAAAAAGTAACACAAGCTGCGCTACCTGTATCCCACTTAGTTCCACTTGGACCATGAGCAAAAAATTTACGACCATTTCCTGAGCATTGAAGAACCATCGGTGTAATCTTCAGAGGCATTTTTTGTAGCTCAGCTAATGTGAATGTTGTTGGTTTTTGAACTCCCTGTACTTCTAATTTCCAATCAGGTCTATTTCCTATTTGTTGATCATTTAAGGAATTAACATTATTTCTAATGTACACATTTTCAATTGGAGTAATAATTCCATTTCCAATCATATCCCGATGAGTTTCAATTGTTCCCTCAGTATGAATAATTAATGCATTTCGATTCTTCCATTTAATATATTCTGGAGTCGCCTTAGGAGTGGGACTAGTATGATCTGCTTTTGCAATATTAATATTAAAATTTGAAATAGATGAAATAGCCGCTACACCTGCAATAGCTGCTGAACTTGTTAAAAAAGATCTTCTATTGGAGTTTGTAATTTTTTTCATAATTTAGAGACTCAAAGCTAGGTTAATAAGAAATAGTATATGCCTTTTAATACAATTGTGCTTCACTTTTTGGTTGAATAAAAAATCTTTTGACTATCTTGTTATTATAGATTGTAATCTCTAGCAAATGGTTCATTTAAAAGATAATTTTGGTAGAACTTTTCCTTATTTTAGAATTTCAATTACTGACGTTTGTAATTTTAAATGTGGTTACTGTTTGCCTGATGGTTACAAAAAGCCAGACAATAAAAAAACTTTTTTAACAATAGATGAAATTAGAAGAATTGGAATTGCCTTATCGGAGCTTGGTGTTTGTAAAATTAGATTAACAGGTGGTGAGCCTACCGTTCGAAAAGACTTTATAGATATAGTTAAAAATTTAAAATCTCTTCCCGGAATTAAAAAAGTAGTAATGACAACAAATGGTTACAATTTAAAACAAATTGCAAAACCTTTAATGGAGCAAAAAATTGATGGAATTAATATTAGCATCGACAGTCTAGATAGAGAAAAATTTAAATTTATCACTGGGATGGATAAGCTAGAGGATATTCTAGCTGGTCTTAAACTTTTACAAGAAAATAATTTTAAAAAAATAAAAATTAATGCAGTTTTGCTTAAAGGGGTAAATGATAGTGAGGAAGATTTTAACAGGTGGGAACAATTTGTAAAAATCAACTATGTAGACTTTCGTTATATTGAATTAATGCAAACGGGAGATAATTTAGATTATTTTAAAAAATACCATGTCTCTGCAAATGTATTTAGAGATTATTTATTAAAAAAAGAATGGGTTCATCAAACCGCAGGTTTTGATTCCGGGCCCTCTAAAAATTATATCCATAAAGATTTTAAAGGAAAATTTGGCATTATAGCTCCATATTCGAAAGATTTTTGTAAAAGCTGTAATCGTTTAAGAATTACCGCGCAAGGAGATCTAAGATTGTGTTTGTTTGGAGATACAGGGATATCACTTAGAGCACTATTGCAAAATGATGAGCAAATTCCTCAACTTAAAGATTTGATTAACGCTCAATTAAATTTCAAAAAAGAGTCTCATTATTTAGAATTGGGCAACACCGGAATTACTCCGCATCTAGCATCTATTGGAGGATAATGAAAAATCTTAAAGTTATAGACACAAGTATTTTAAAAGATTGGGCGAAAGAAATTTTTACAAGTAATAATTTTCATATGGTGGATGTGTCGCAAAAACAAAATACACACCGAAAAGCTTTGGCCATGGGTAAAATTTATGTTGGTGAAAAAACTTTTAAATTAATTCAAAACAAACAAATGCCAAAAGGAGATCCAATCTCTTTAGCGGAAGTTGCTTCATTGCTTGGTGTAAAAAAAACTAGTGAGATTATTCCTCTTTGTCATCCGCTGAGCGTTGACTACAGTTCGACGAAAATTATTCAAAACGCTGACGATTATTCATTGGATGCTTATTGTGTTGTGGCTGCATTTGCAAAAACTGGCGTTGAGATGGAAGCAATAATGGGTGTTAATGCAGCGTTAGTTACAATTTACGATTTGTGTAAAATTGTTAATCCCGATCTTAAAATTGATGGAATTCGTTTATTAATTAAACAGGGTGGAAAATCAGGAACCTGGGTAAATCCTAATGGCTTGCCAGAATTTTTACAGGATTTATTTTAACAAGACTTAAGTGAAGTTGTTATAAGAATGAAAATCAAAATAAAATTATTTGGTAATTGTAAGGATATTTTTCGCTCTTCCGTTTTGCAAATTAATTTTACTAAAAACGCAAAAGTTAAAAATATAAGAAATAAATTAATTGAAATTATAGAAGAAAAATATTCAGGTAATAAAGCTTATAAAGATCTTGTTAAAAAATCCGCTTTTTGTTCAGAGCGTGATGAAATAGTCAATGATTCCTACGTCTTAAATAAAGACAAAATGATTTCAATTATTCCACCTATTGGAGGAGGTTAATGTTTCACGCTGCAATTATTGATCCAAAAAAAACAAAAAAAATAATTAGTTTATTAAGAGCAGAAAAATTTATCAAAGATTTTGACGCAGGAGCTAGTATTTTTTTTGTAGGAAACATTAGAAAAAATAACAATAATAAAAACGTCACCGGCGTTACCTATGATGCATTCGATAGATTAGTGATTAAAACATTTAAAAAAATTTACACTGAGGGAATAAAAAAATTTAAGTTAAAAAAAGCAAAAGTTTTTATTGAACATGCCAAAGGATACGTGCCGTTAGGAAAACCCTCGATTATAATTGCAGTATCTTGCAAGCACAGATCTGAGGCCTACCAATTATCTAGATATCTTATTGAGCAAATAAAAATGAGAGCACCTATTTGGAAAAAAGAATATTACAAAAATCAAAAGTCTGAATGGCTTAAAGGAACCGCAATAAAAATTTGAGTTTAATGGTAGCTAATTAAGCGCTCTTCTTTGAACTATTAAAATCTTTATTTAAAATTTACAAAATAAATAGTACTACTCCCCTCACGGTCTTGTAGTGAAATGGATATCATCCTAGTCTTCGAAACTAGAGTTCTAGGTTCAAGTCCTAGCAAGACCACCAAAATTACTAATCATGTCTACCAACGAATATAAATTTGAAATAACAGAAGAGAAAAATAATACACGTTTAGATTCTGCTTTGGCTGTTCTAATCCCAGAAATTAGCAGAACAAGAATTAAAAATATTATTAATGAAGGTTTTGTTAAAATTAATAAAATTCAAATAACTCAACCTTCTATTAAAATAAGATCTTCTGATATTGTAGAAGTTTCAATACCTGAGCCTAAAGAAGTTAATATTTCAGCAAAAGATATTAAACTAGATATTCGTTACGAGGATGATGATTTATTAATTGTTAACAAATCTCCTGAGATGGTTGTTCATCCTGGTGCGGGAAACTTTGATAACACTTTAGTAAATGCTCTAATGTTTCATTGTAAAAATAAACTTTCAACCATTGGTGGAGAATTAAGACCGGGTATAGTTCACAGAATTGATAAAGGAACTAGCGGTCTGTTAGTGGTTGCAAAAAATGACAACTCTCATATTTTTTTATCAAAACAGTTTGCAGAACATACCATTAAACGAGTTTATGAAGTTCTTGTTTACGGAAGAATGAAACCAAGTTCTGGGCAAATTTCTTCTATGATTGGCAGAAGTAAATTTAATAGAAAAAAAATGAGCATCAATACCTCTAGAGGAAAAGATGCTGTTACAAATTATAAAACTATAGAATTTTTTACAGGTAAAAAAATTGCTGATATGAGCTTTCTTGAATGCAGACTGGAGACAGGAAGAACTCATCAAATCCGAGTTCATCTTTCATCTCACGGCAATCCTATTATTGGTGATCAAATTTATGGAAAACAAAATAAATTTATTAGAGATATTGATCCTGAATTTAGAGAACTATTAGAAGGATTTAAAAGACAAGCGTTGCATGCAAAATCTATTGGATTTATTCATCCAACTACAAAGAAAGAAATAGAATTTGAATGCGAAAAACCAAAAGATTTTGAAAATCTACTAAAAACAATAAAAAAACTTAAGTTTTAATATCTTGTTATAATAGTTATAATACCCACATAAATACTATGGAAAAAATTGAAAAAAATTCTAATCTTCCGACACTTACACCTGAGGGAAGTTTAAATTCTTATTTATTAAAAATTAGAAAATTTCCAATGTTAGAGCCTGAGCAAGAATATACACTTGCAAAAAATTGGCGTGAAAAAGGAGATAGAGAGTCTGCTCACACTTTAGTTACAAGTCATTTAAGATTAGTTGCAAAAATTGCGATGGGTTACAGAGGTTACGGATTACCTGTTGGAGAATTAATATCTGAGGGAAACATTGGTTTAATGCAAGCAGTTAAAAAATTTGACCCTGAAAGAGGATTTAGACTTGCAACATATGCGATGTGGTGGATTAAAGCTTCTATCCAAGAATACATTTTAAGATCATGGAGTTTGGTTAAAATTGGAACGACTGCTGCACAAAAAAAATTATTTTTTAATCTTAGAAAATTAAAAAACCAAATTTTTGCTATTGAAAGTGGTGATATGACTGATGCTCATGTTAAAGAAATAGCAAGTCGACTAGATGTGAATGAAGATGAAGTTATTTCAATGAACAGACGAATGGCTGGACAAGAAAAATCATTGAATGCTAAAATTTCCGATGAAGAACAAAGCGGTCAGTGGCAGGATTGGATTGTCGATGAAAATGCTGATCAAGAATTATTAATTTCTCAACGCCAAGAATTAGATCAAAAACATGCTTTATTACAAACAGCTTTAAAAATTTTAGATGAGAGAGAAAAAGAAATTTTATATGACAGAAAACTTATTGATGAGCCAAAAACTTTAGAAGAGCTTAGTCAAAAATATAAAATTAGTAGAGAAAGAGTAAGACAAATTGAAAATAGAGCTTTTGAAAAAGTTCAAAAAGCAATGTTAGAGAATATTAAAACAAAACCTTTCATTACGCATTAAAAGGGTCTTCAACAAAAATCGTATCATCTCTTTCGGGACTTGTTGAGATACTTGCAATCTTAACACCTATAAAATCTTCAATAGCCGCAATATAGATTTTAGCTTTCTCAGGTAATTCTTTGTAATTTCTTATTCCTTTAGTTTCAGACTTCCACCCTTCATAAGTTTTGTAAATAGGCTCTACTGCAAATTGATCTTCTGATGCACTTGGAAAAAAATCAAATTCTTTACCTCTTAATTTATAACCAACGCAAAATTTAATTTCATCCAATGTATCAAGAACATCTAACTTAGTTAGTGCTATGCCAGTAATTCCTGAAATAGTAGCTGATTGCTTTACAAGAACTCCATCAAACCAACCGCATCTTCTTTTTCTGTTAGTGACAGTTCCAAACTCATGACCTCTTTGACCAATTAATTCACCAGTTGCATCTTTAAGCTCAGTTGGAAAAGGACCTTCCCCTACTCTCGTTGTATAAGCCTTGGTAATTCCAAGAACATAATCAATTGTTTTTGGACCACATCCTGTACCAACGGATGCTGTTCCAGCTACAGTATTTGATGAAGTGACGTAAGGATAAGTTCCATGATCCACATCAAGTAATATTCCTTGTGCACCTTCAAATAATATTTTTTTATTTAACTTTTGATATTCAGCTATTTTTTTCCAAACTGGCTGAGAAAATTTTAATATCTGCGGTGCAATCTTTAATAATTCATTAATTAATTCATCTGATTTATATATCTTCTTTTTTAATCCTTTTCTTATTGCATTATGATGTTCTAAAATAACTTCTAATCTTTGCTCTAAATTTGTTTTTGAGCGCAAATCCATAACTCGAATAGAACGTCTGCCAATCTTATCTTCATAAGCAGGTCCTATTCCTCTTCTTGTAGTTCCAATTTTAGATTTTGCTGCATCTTCTCTGATCTCATCCATTTCTTTATGAAAAGGGAGAATTAAAGTTGCAGTATCAGAAATAATTAAATTACTTTCATTAACATCAACACCTTTTTTTTTAATCTCTTCAATTTCTTCTAACAATGCCCAAGGATCGATAACAACACCATTTCCAATAATTGAAATCTTATCTCCTCTAACTATTCCTGATGGAAGTAATTTTAATTTAAAAACTTTTCCGTTAATAACTAATGTGTGACCTGCATTATGACCACCTTGGAATCTAATAACGACATCGGCTTGTTCTGAAAGCCAATCCACAATCTTCCCTTTGCC
>Ga0208465_1000298_pt1 | contig 14931 bp, 12 predicted proteins | sample LakMenEpi31Aug10_FD_150749 | JGI IMG/M metagenome (GOLD analysis project Ga0208465, IMG submission 150749) | Freshwater microbial communities from Lake Mendota, WI - 31AUG2010 deep hole epilimnion (SPAdes) | ecosystem: Environmental > Aquatic > Freshwater > Lake > Epilimnion/Euphotic zone ...
CCTGGCCGGGGGCGAACTGGTGCTGGTCGCGGCCACTAATCAGGTGGTGACCGACCTCACCGCCGACCAACGGCACCAGCTGGAGCAGGCCATCTGGCTATTGCTGGCGGAGTATGGCCAAGGACAGCACCGCCGTTCTCTGGGGGCACCCCCCTCCCCAGGGACTCCATCAATCAAGCTAGGGCCCTGGCTAGGGGCTGGCCTGACCTGGATGCAGACCAGCCCCCTGGCGATCGCCACCAATCTATTCGGCGAGGCGGAGCGACTGGCCTCAGTGCCGGCCCCCCACCTGGGACCAGGACCGCCGGCAGCGGCCCAGCCTCCAGGACTGGGGCAGCCCCCCTGGTCCACGACCCTACCGGAGGCCACCGCCTTGGAGGCTGAGGCGACCCTGCTGCACTACGTCGACCACCCGCTGGTGATCCTGCTGCGGCTGCTGGATAGTTGGCTGCACAGCTTAGAAACCTGGCTGCGATCGCTGTGGGCCTGGCTACGCCTGAGGTTTTAACCGATCCCGTGACCACAACGAGTCGCCTGGGGGTGAAGCGAACATTTGGCGATATGATAAAACCAGATTAACCAGCCCTGGGTCCAGGGGCCCCTGGCCCAATCCGACCCCCGGCTGGCCTTACCCGCCGATTGGAGATGGAACGATGCTGACCCTGAAAGTAGTGGTTTACCTGGTGGTGACCTTTTTCGTAGGCCTGTTTATCTTTGGCTTTCTGAACGGTGACCCTTCCCGTAACCCGGGCCGCCAGGATATGGAATAGGTCTTTGCCAGGATCATATCGCTTAGGCCAGCACCCCTAGGCAGGGTGGTTCGGTGCCAACCCGATCTGGAGAGGTGGTCTACCTGGCCTTCCCCCTGTGATCGGGGCTAATGATATACCTGGCCACTGCTCTACCAAGCCCGCTGGTCGGGCTTTATTTTTGTATTGCTTTAGTCTGATATCCGGCGGGGAGCCCCAGCTGGCCAGCTTTGATTGATCGGCTAATTGCTGGCTTGATCAGCGTTAACTATTGTCGAGGTGCCCGTAGAGCATGCCCCTGCCGTTGATTGTGGCTGACATCCCCAATTTAGTAATTCCCCCGGCCCCCGCCAGTCTGGTGATGCCATCCCCAGACGCGGCACCGCCCTGGGTTGATGGTGGTGTTAATCCGGTGGGTCAGCCCTTGGCCCCGCCGGAAAGTTATGGTTCTCCCCCCATACCCTTGCCCGCCCCTGGTCCGTCAGGGTGGCTGGATGGATCGGCCGGGACCGTCGCCGCCGATAGAGGGAGGGATGCGGTCAGTTCCAGTCCCGCCGATCTGGTGTTAACCGCCGATCACCAGGAATACGAGGTGGAGCAGCGGGTGATCAGCGCCCAGGGCAATGTCCTGGCCCAACTAGGGAATAGTCGATTGGCCAGCGATCGCCTCTGGATTAACCTGAATCAGCGCCAGCTACGGGCCGAAGGTAACGTGATCGCCAATCGTAACCAGCAGGCGATCGCCGGTGACAGCCTCACCTACAACCTGCTCCAGGGGGCCGGAACCCTCACCAACGCCCAGGGGCAGCTAGCCCTGGAGACTCTGGGCACTGACTTCAGCAACCTACTGCAGGACTCGGGCCGCCCCCCATCTGCCCTCAACGATCCGCGCCAGGGGGTGGGTTCCCTCTCCCAGATCACCAGTGCTGGAGATCTGACCTTTAGTACCCTTACCAGCCAGCCGGGGACAGCGCCCAGCGCTGGGCAGGTACGGTTCCAGGCTGGCCGCTTGGCCTTCGATGCCGATGGTTGGTACGGCGACGATCTGAGGGTGACCAACGACCCCCTCAGCCCCGCCGAGCTGGAGTTGCGGGGCAATCACCTGCGCCTCACTCCCCTCAACCCCGAGGAGGACGAGGTGTGCATTGATAGCCCCCGGGTGGTATTTGATCAGGGGCTCTCCATTCCCCTACTAAAGAATTGCTATGTGCTGCAGCGGGGTCGTCTCCCCAGGGATGCCTTTAACCCCCTACCCACCAGCATTGGCTACGATGGTCGGGATCGGGATGGCCTGTTTATCGGGCGAGAGTTTCAAGTCCTCCGGGAGGGCCCCTGGCAGCTTAGCCTATCCCCCCAAATTTACCTATCTCGCTGGCTAGAGGGGGACAGCCTAAACCTGTTTGAGCCCGCCAACTTTGGTCTGGTGGGTCGCCTCAACGGTCAGGTCACCCCCCGGACCAGCTTTACCGGCGTGTTTAGCCTACCGGGCCTGGACTTGAGTAACCTGACCGAGCGGTTACGGGCTAGCCTGCGGCTGCAGCAGTGGGTAGGGGATCACCGTTTGACCATGGAATACACCTACCGCGATCGCCTGTTCAACGGATCCCTCGGGTTCCAGGATGTGCAAAGCAGCCTGGGGGTGCTGTTGCAATCTCCCCTAATTACCCTGGGGGATAGCCAGATCAACCTCAGTTACCAGGCCGGCGGTCAGTACGTCACCGCCAATACCGATCAACCCGATCTACTGGAAGATGACACGACCCTGGGGCTGACTAGCCTCTTCCGTCTGCAGGGAGCAGTGGACCTGAACCGCAGTTTCACCCTTTGGCGCAGTATACCCCAGACCGCTGATCTGCCTGAGGCCAGGGGCTATTCCCCCCGTCCCCTGGTACCCTCCATCTCCCTTCTAGTGGGGTTACGGGGGATTGCCACCTACTACAGCAGCAACGACCTGCAGGAGTCCCTGGAGGGGCGGGTGGGGCTCAATGGCCAATTCGGTCGCCTGACCAGGAACTTCTTTGATTACACCCAATTTAACCTGGGTTTCTCCAGTAGCTTTGTGGGGGAGAGTCGATCGCCCTTTCTGTTTGATCGGGCGGTGGATCAAAATGTCTTGTCCGGGGGGATTTTGCAACAAATCTATGGCCCCATCCTGCTCGGCTTCCAAACCTCCTTTAACGTGGACACGGGCCAGAAAATCGACACCAGTCTAATTTTCGAGTACCGGCGTCGCACCTACAGTATTTCAGTGCGCTATAGCCCGATCCAGGAGACCGGCTTGGTGGAGTTTCGCCTCAGCAACTTCAACTGGACTTCCCCATAGCCTGCTGGTGGCATAGCTTGATACAGTTACAACCCTTAGGAGTTGCTACGCTTAGGGCAAGTTTGAATGGGGTGGCAAATTCCTTGTTGCCCCTATGACCCATCTGTTGCCATTTCACTACCATGAACCTCAACTCCAGGGGAGAGCCGGATAGTTCTAGCACCGCCAACCTCCCTACTTCTGTTCAGTCCCATAACTCTCCTAGGGCGAAGGCGGCTAAGAAGAAAAAGGGCAAGTCTAAGGGTAGAGCCAAGGCCTCCCAGACCAGCGAGCGTCCTGTTTTCTACTATATCTCGGAGGGGGAGGGCAGTTCTAAGCTCCCCCGCAATTTCTATGAAGGGGAGTTGGCCCGGCTGCAGGTGGAGTTGGTCAAAATGCAGTACTGGGTGAAGCACACCGGCACCCGCATTGTGATTATCTTTGAAGGGCGGGATGCGGCCGGTAAGGGGGGCACCATCAAACGCATTACCGACCCCCTCAACCCCCGGGGTTGTCGAGTGGTGGCCCTGGGCACCCCCAGCGATCGGGAAAAAACCGAGTGGTACTTCCAGCGTTACGTGGCCCACCTGCCCGCCGCCGGGGAAATTGTCTGCTTCGATCGCAGCTGGTATAACCGGGCCGGGGTGGAGCGGGTGATGGGCTTCTGTAACGAGGCCCAGTATCAGGAATTTCTCCAGACCTGTCCTGAGTTTGAGCGCATGCTGGTGAGATCGGGGATTGTGCTACTGAAGTACTGGTTCTCCGTCAGTGATGAGGAGCAGGAGCGGCGCTTCCAATCCCGCACCACCGACCCGGCCCGACGCTGGAAACTCAGCCCCATGGATCTCGAATCCCGCGATCGCTGGGTGGAGTATTCCCAGGCGAAGGACCAGATGTTTGCCCACACCAATATCCCTGAGGCCCCCTGGTTTACGGTGGAGGCCAACGATAAGAAGCGGGCCCGTCTGAATTGCATCAGCCACATCCTGGCCAAGATCCCCTACGTTGATATGACCCCTGAACCCCTGGAGTTACCCCCCCGTAAGGAGCCCCCCTTCGACTACGTGCGCCCGCCCCAAAACGAGCAGTTTTTTGTGCCGCGGGTCTACTAGGCTGGCCTACCCCAGCAGCGATCGCCAGACTTACCGGGCATCACTGCCGTAAATCGATAAAACTGACCTATGGTAGTAATGCAACGTTTCGAGTAAACCTGGGGTCATGGGTAGAGCACCACATTGGATCGGACTGGGAAGGCGGCTGATTGCCCTATTTGCTGCAGTCATAGTCATCTGCGGCGGCTGTGCCCGCCCCACCCAACCTACGGTACTGCTGACGGAGCCGTCGGTCCAGCCCAACCGCCTAATCGGTGAAGTGGCGGAGGTATCTCCCCCTGAGACTCTGGTTACCTTAAAACAGATTATTGACGCCTACACTCCCCAGGTCAGAATCCTCAGTCCTCGACCGGGGGAAATTCTGGAGGGCACCGCCGTGACGGTGCGACTACAGGTACGAGGCTTACCCCTCTTTAAAGACTCCACCTGGCAACTGGGTCCCCACCTCCATCTCTTCCTGGACGATCAACCCTACCAGGCCGTCTACGATCTATCTGAGCCGATTGTCTTTGACGACCTATCCCCCGGTACCCACACCCTGCGGGTATTTGCCTCCCGCCCCTGGCATGAAAGCTTTAAGAACCAGGGCGCCTTTGATCAGCGCACCTTCCATGTCTTCGCCCAAACCCCCCAACGGGAGGTCAATGCCAGTGCGCCGCTGCTTACCTACAGCCGTCCCCAGGGCACCTACGGGGCAGAGCCGATCATGCTGGACTTTTACCTCACCAATGCCCCCCTCCACCTCAGTGCCCAGGCCGATGGCAATGACACCCTGACGGACTGGCGGGTGCGTTGTACCATTAACGGCCAAAGCTTTGTTTTTGACCAGTGGCAACCGATCTACCTGAAGGGGTTTAAACCCGGTCGCAACTGGCTACAACTGGAGCTGATCGATGCCCAAGGGCAAGCCATTGACAACCCCTTTAATAACACCGTTCGCATCATTGATTACCAACCCGGCGGCGAGGATACCCTGGCGAAACTAGTGCGGGGGGAACTGGGCCTGGAACAGGTACTCGGCATCGTTGACCCCACCTACACCCCTCCCCTGCTAGCTAAACCGGAGGCGGCTGAGCCCGAAGAGACATCCCCTGCGGCTATCCTGGAAACCGGAGAAGAACCTGCTCAGGTGGGGGCCGAGGCCGAGATCCAGGCTGAAGAAATCGATGCTCTCCCCGACAACAGTGGTCAGGATTTCAGTGGGACAATCCTCCCCGCCCCGTCCTCTGAAGCCTCACCCCCCCCCTCGGCGGCGGAACTGGATACCGCACCCCCAGAAACTGAAGAGGAGCTAGCGCCGCCGACAGGGGCGGAGCCCGATCAGGAAGCCGCCGTCGTCACCCCCTTGAGTCCCTCCCTGATAGAGGCGGAGCCAGCCCCGGTTGCAGAATCTGGCCTCACCACCACGACCTCGCAGCCAGAGTTAGAGGCTACTACGCCTGAGCAGCCCTCCATCCCTGAAGTCCAGGATGATCAATCTGCGTCTGAGTCGACCCAGACTGAGGCCAATTTGGGCCGTCAGGACCGGTTAAGACGGCGTTCGTCCCGCTTACCCGGCTATCCTGGCCCCAGGGATCATGGTCGGTTAGACTATAACCAACCCAAGGTAGCACCAGAACAGCTTGCCCCAGAACCCAACCTGACACCTCCCCTACCCAAGCTAGATTCCACTGAACAGGAACTTGACCCAGGGGAGACGGAGGGGCAGATGCCCCTGGAGCCGCTGGTGATTAACCTGGAGCAACCCTATATTTAGTTATCGCCATTTAGTTGTCGCCCCTAATCCAGGTAACCTGGCTGAGCGGTCATTCCCACGATCTTCCGGGCTAGACCAAGCCCTATCCAAAGGCCTTTAGGTGGACAGGTCAAGGGTGGTTACCGGTCGATCGGGGAATAGGGTAGCCAGGCCAGGATCAATATCCGCCGGGTTGCCCACCACTAAAACCACCATTTGGCCAGGCTTCAAGTGGGTTTGGGCCGCGGCTAGAACCTCAGTCGTGGTGGTGCTACGCACCTGCTCCTGGAATTGGAAAATAAAGTCCGCCGGATAGCCATAGTACTCGTTGCGAATCAGGCGGGCCAGGGTTTGGTTGGGGCTCTGGAAATTAAACACAAAGCTATTCAACACCGCATCCTTAGCCCTGGCCAGTTCATCGGCGGAGATCCGACCGTGGCGCAGCTGATCGATCTCAGCCTCCACAGCACGGATGAAGGCAACGGTAGTGGCGGAGCGAGTTTCACCACCCCCCACAAACAGCCCGGGATAATCGTAGCGGGGAGACCACACCGCATAGACCGAATAGGCCAACCCCTGGCGCGATCGCACCTGGTTAAACAGCCGGCCACTAAAGCCATTCAAGACCTCATTCAACACCGATAGGGCACCGTGGGCCGGGTCATTCAGTTGGCCGCCCAGATGGCCCATCTGCACATAGCTTTGGGTCAGTTGGGGCTGCTCAATGGCAAATACCCCGGTTTTCGCCTGCTCGACCGCGGGCAGGGGGGAAACCGACAGGGGATTCCCACCACCCCGCCAAGCCCCGAAGTACTGGTCGATCAGGGTCTTCATCTGGTCAACTTGAAAGTCTCCCACCAGCCCAAGGATTGTCTGTTCCGGGCGAATCGAGGCTTGGTAAAAGGCCTGAATAGCCTGGCGGTCAATGGCCTCCAGGGTGGCGTACTCCATGGTGCGACCGTAGGGGCTATCGGCCCCGTAGACCAGCTTCTCAAATTCCCGTGAGGCGATTTCGTCGGGGTTGTCGTTACGGCGGGCAATGCTACCGCGATACTGGCGCTTGAGTAAGTCGATCTGGTCAGGAGCAAAACCAGGCCGTTGAATGACATCAGCGAACAGACGGAACACCGCCTCCGTGTCATCCACCAGGGCTTCAAAACTAGCACTGCCGGCGGTGGTGTCAATGCTGGTTTCAATACTGGCGGCCCGCTGTTCCAGTGCCTCGTTTAGGGCATCAGGCTTGAGGCTAGTGGTGCCCCCCAGCCGCATCGCTTCCCCGGTAATACTGGCTAACCCCACCTGCTCCGCTGGCTCAAAGCGAGACCCAGTTCGAAAGGTAGCGGTACCGCTGACCAGGGGAAGTTCGTGGTCCTCCATCAGGTAAACCACCAAACCGTTGGCCAATTGATAGCGTTCAAAGGCCGGAATCCGGATCTCCGGTAGGGGCCCAAACTCTAATTGGTCGTAGGAACGGGGGGTTAGGGCTCTGGCGGGGGCTTGCCAGCCTAGCCACAATACCCCCAGCAGGGCCAACAGGGCCAGGGTCAGAAGTTGAAATCGGGCTGGGGGTCTCTTCATAGCTCTATAGGCCAGTGAGGGGTTAAGGGTTACGAAAAACAACAAGGGTAGGCAAGGGCAGACGGATGGATCCGTGGGTTAGGGCTGAGCCGACCCAGAGGAGGGGGAGATCAGCTGACCAACGGTGCGTTGATTGGGCTGGAAGAGGCTCTGGGCTACCCGTTGCACATCGGCGGCGGTGACCTGATCAATGGTGTCCAGATCCCTGAATAGATTGCGCCAGTCACCGGTCTTAGCCTGGTACTCCGCTAGCAGGGAGGCCATACCACTGTTGGAGTTGAGACGGCGCAGTAGGGAGGCTCGGGCCTGGGTTTTGACCCGGTCCAGTTCGGTGGCGGTAACCGGTTGATCCCTGAGGCGCTTCAGTTCCTCACCCAGGAGGGTGCCAATCTCATCGGGGCTATGGCCCGGGGCAGTCAGCCCATAAATCAGAAAAATATTGTCGTACTTGTCCCCCGGTAGACCATTGACGCTGCCAATATCGAGGGCAACCTGGGTGCTCTCCACCAATGCCTTGTAGAGGCGTGAGGTGCGGCCATCCACCAACAGGCTGTCAATAATGCCATAGATGACGTGATCGGGATGGCTCAGGCCAGGGCGGTGATAGCCCTCCAGGTACCAGGGTTGGGAGGGCAGGGTAAGGGTGAACTGGCGCGGCTCGGTTTGAACCGGTTCGTCGATCACCGGTAAGGGTGGGGTGGGGCGGGCCTGGTAACGACCAAAATAGATGGTGGCCAGCGATCTCACCTGCTCCGGATCCACATCCCCCACCACCACCGCCGTCAGGTTGCCCGGCCCATAGTAGGTGTGGTAAAAGTCTTGAATATCCTGACGGGTGGCGGCGTAGAGATCGGCCTGGTAACCAATCACTGGTCGGCGGTAGGGATGGCGCTCCAGAGCGGTTTCTAAAAAGGTTTCCACCATCTGACCAATGGGGGAGTTATCTACCCGCATGCGGCGCTCCTCCAGGATCACGTTCTTCTCCTCAAAGAACTCCCGAAATACTGGATCGATAAACCGTTCCGACTCCAGGGACATCCACAACTCTAGTTTGTTGGCCGGTAGGCTATAGAAGTAGCGGGTTTCGTCCGCCCCGGTGGTGGCGTTAAGGCCCACCCCCCCCGCCTGTTCAATAATCTGACCATACTTATTCTGGTCAACATAGGCGGCCGCCCGGGCCGCCAGTTTGTCAAACTCACCTTGCAACCTGGCCTTGGTGGCGGTGTCGCCGGCGGCCTCCGCCGCCAAAATCTGATCAAAGAGCTGATCCATCCCCTTCAAGGTTTGCTGTTCAGCCCGGTAGTCAGTGGTCCCGATCCGGCTGGTGCCCTTGAAGGCCAGGTGTTCCAGGTAATGGGCCACACCGGTCTTCCCATCGGCTTCGTTCACCGCCCCGACATTGGCATGAATCATAAAGGAGACCACCGGCGCCTGGTGCCGTTTAAGCACGATAAACTTCATGCCGTTCTCGAGGGTAAACTCCGTCACCGCCTCGGTCAGCCGATCCAGGTAGGGTTGAATGGTTTGGGCCACCAGGGGAGCCTGGCGAGCCCAGGCGGGGCTAGGGGCTAGGGTAGCCAGTAAACAGATCATCACCAGCAGGGCTAGCACCCTCCGGAGGAAACCTGGCCACGGGGTTGGGGAGGATTGGGGAGGGCGCCTATGGACCTCTAGCTCAGGAATTGCAGCGTTCAGCACAGATAGCAAGCTCAGACCTATTGAATAGGGATGGAGAGGGAACAAGCGACCGTCGCTCTTTAGTTACCCCGAAAAGTAGGGTAGGACTAGGCAGATCGAAGCAACCTCAACCTAAAGTTAGTGTAAGTCTAGCAATTAATCAGCGGTCCATAATCATTAGGCCTGAAAAGTTCCGCCATTATTATTGATCTGACCTGGGCAAGAGGAGTTCGATCCATCCTGGCGATTGATGCGTATATTTAGATGGAGGGCAACAGGGAGAAGGGCCTTGGTACCCATCACCAATCGTTCCAATCTAGGGCAGTGGGGGCGGCGCTTGTTAGCCGCCATCTTTCTGGCTGGCCAGGTGGTAATGCACCTTTTCTCTCGCCCCCTGCACCGCCGCAATACCCTGGACCAAATGGCGGAGGTGGGGCCAGAATCGGTTCTGATTGCCCTGATCACCGCCGCCTTTGTCGGCATGGTGTTTACCATTCAGGTGACCCGGGAGTTCCTTAACTTTGGGGCCGGTACGGCGGTGGGTGGGGTGCTGGCCCTGACCCTGGCGCGGGAGTTGGGTCCGGTGCTGACGGCGGTGATCATTGCCGGTCGGGTTGGGTCGGCCTTTGCCGCAGAAATTGGCACCATGCGGGTGACGGAGCAAATTGACGCCCTGCAGATGCTGAAAACCGACCCGATTGACTACCTGGTGATCCCCCGGGTGGTGGCCTGCGCCCTGATGTTGCCGTTGCTGAATATATTGGCCTTTATCACCGGGATGACCGGCGGCCTGCTGATTGCCACCAGCCAGTATGGGATCGCCGCTTCGGTGTTTCTAGACTCGGCCAAGAATTTTCTATCGGTGTGGGACCTGGTTAGCTCCTTAATTAAGGCCTTTTGTTTCGGTATTTTAATCGCGGTCATTGGCACCAACTGGGGTCTGACCACCACCGGTGGCGCTAAGGGGGTAGGCCAATCCACCACAACGGCGGTGGTCACCGCCCTGTTGGCCATCTTCATTAGTAACTTTTTCCTGTCCTGGATGATGTTTCAAGGCACCGGCAGCGCCATTGTGGGTAGGGTCCCCTAGGTGGCCTGGGCCAGCGATCGCAGGGGTTGTCCATCCCCCCTTACCCCTTGCTTAGGAAGCAGGGTTCGTATAAAGCTCTACTGTTACTTCCTCGGTATAACCGGTAATCAGGGATGGCCAGTCGGGAGCCCCCACCCGCAGAGCCGCGCCAATGCGGTATAGCATTTTAGCCTTTAGGCCAATGGAAAAGGGCGATCCAAGGGATAGGGTAGGGGTGTAGGTGAACATACCGGGCTTGGTTTTAATCACCAGACTTCCCAGATCGACCCCCGCCTCGGGCCCCAGGGGTTTGGTATAAAAACTCACCTGAATGGCCGGCGATAGGGGCATCAGGGCGATCGCCCCGGGGCCGGAAAACTCCACCGTCACCTGGAGGGAAAACGGTTGGTTGCCCTGGAGCACCGTGGCGGAAAAGTCCGAATTATCGTTATCGGTTGAGACGATCAGGTTAGACAGACGACAGGCGATAGGGCCAATGTTGACATAGGACTCACTCATTATCGGTTGGGTAGATGCAAATAGGCGGGGCCTTGCTACGGTTGAAATAACAATCCCCAGGGCATCATACTACCCCGAGCAGATTTACATGCGTTTGCTCAGCAACATTTTAGGCGACTACCTGAAGATTACTTAGATAGGGGCGGGGGAGGATATCCGGAAGTCGCCAAACCCTTTGGGGCAATGTCAGAACAGCCTCCCCCAATGTCCAGGAAACCTCTCCCCCGACAGCCCTAGGATAGCTATAGCCGTTGGTTTAAACTCTGCACAAGGGGAGAGGTTTGATTTTGCTTAATTTGTCGATAGGCGGCAATAATCGCTGTGGCCACCTCCTGTTCGACACCCCTAGCAGCCTCAGGGCTACCACAGTCCTGATAAAGTCTGGGGCTGCAGCTGACCTGAAAGAGAGTTTGGGTGATATCTGCAAATAGACTCTCATCAATCCCTAGTCCTTCCGGCTCTGCTTCCCGTGGAGATGGCGCGGCACCCTGGGGTAAGGGGGCTTGACCCGTCGATCCATGGATGGTCATCCCCAGGTTTAACCGATCAGCCCCAGGACCAGACGGCCTTGATAGGGAGGGCAACGCCTCACCTGGGAGGGCGGTCTGGATATAGGTCTGCCCGCCTCCCCGTTGTACACAGGCGATCACCGCTTCGCCGATCGCGTCCGCCAGCAGTTGGTTACGGGCGGTAAAGCGAATAAAGATACGGGAGGGATAGGCACTTAGATCCACTATCATCGCGGCACCTGGGTAAGCAACAGATTAAGGCTATGTTAGCCCTAATGGGAACTCAGGTTAACCACCATGATCACAGCCTGGAGGGGCAAGGGTAACGGGAACCGCTCTCCTACCCTCCTCACACCACATTTAGCAGCGGCAGTTCAAAGGAGGCCAGGGCCAGGGCTGCTCCCGAAAACCGGGTGAGCACCTGGAGTCGATACATCCCCGTCTCCAGGGTCTGGTTAAACAGGGTGGTGCGATAGGATAGACGGCCCGGGGTCAGGGGGGTCGGGGAGGTTTCTCCCAGTGCTAGCCATTGGCTGCGGGCTCGGTTTTGGGCGAACACCTGCACCCTATAAAACACCTGATCTAAGCTGGGATGATCGAGGGGCTCCCCTAGCAAACGAAAGGCCACCTCAATGACAAAGGCTTGGTGATCCGCCAGGGAGCCCAATTTCAGGGATTTAGACTGACGTTGGGTGGCGGGGCTGATCACGATAGAATTGCCCGGGCGAGCCGGATCCTTGAGCACTAGTTGCTCTAGTTCTAGGGCGAGGGGTGGCTGGGGGAAAGTAGATAGTTGAGATTGGGCAACCCTGAGGGGCTGGGGACTAGGGGTTTTCTCCTCCCGGTCAGCTGTGATCGTCGGGAGTACCGCGGTGGCCATGGCGTTGGCGTCAGGGGCGGATGACGGGGGTAGGGACATTTTCCTGGTGGCCTTCAGGTGGCGCCGTAGCCATTGCTGCACCTTTTGATCGGGCAGACCGCTCCACACCTCATCGGTCAAATCATCGGCGTGGCGTAGCAGGGTTCTATACTCCGGCTTGGCCTGGGCCGATCTAGCCTGCACCTCGATCGCCAGGTACTTTAGCCGTTGCCAGGGCATCTCCTGCTGGCTTAGATCTAATTCTGGGGTATCCCACTCTTCTCTGGGATCGAGGGGATCTAGCCCAGCAGCGGCCCCCGCCGGCAGCGGATCATCGGTTTGGGGGGCTGCAGGTGGGGGGGTGGGCCCAGGGCTCCTGTCCTGGGCGGGAGGTGGGGGGGACGATGCCATGGATACTGTCGCCGGATTCGCCGCCGCCACGGTCTGGTGGGGCTGGGACTTTGGGCTAGCCTTAGGGGTGGAGGTCACCTCGGCTAAGGGCGTTTGCCCATCGAGAAAGTTTTGGTACTCTGCTTCCATCAGGGCTTGGAAGGAGGGGTAGCGATCGGCTCCGCCCAGGTAATCCGCTAGAAACCAGGCCTCCCACTCCCCCGCCGCTGTCACCACCTGGGGATTGAGTAAATAAATGGAGTCTAACCCCACATCGCTAATCTCCAGGGCGGTGGGCAGGTACTCCAGTCGCAGCTTGGTGGGGTCCTGGTCTTCGCCGTAGACGTAGTACTCCTCATCGCTGATCCCCACGGGCTGCCAGGCATCGTCCAGGTCGTCCAGGCTGTCCTCCGGGCTCAGGGGGGTGAGATCCTGACCATTGCCGAAGCTTTTAATCCACTGGGGGTGGCGGACGATGAAGCGATCGAGGGCTTCGCAGGACCACAGGCGATGGTTAGACCCATCCCCCGGCTTAGCGGTTTGTCGCCAGCCGTTGCTGACCTGAAGAAAAGCCCGATAGGAGGGGGGCAGCTTCACCCCCAGGCGGATTTCCGCCCGCTGTAGATCCGCCTCCCTGGCGCCGGGGTAACCCAGCCAGCCGGATTCAATCACCTCCGGGGGTAGGAGCTGGCGATCGCTCCCATCCATAGACTCCAGGATGGCCTGGCTCCACCGTCGTAAAAAAACGTCCCAGTCAAATGCACCCATAGATCGTCCTTACATCACTCAACCGGGATAGGAGTCAACTCCCTATATAGGGGGCTAACTCCCATCAGCAGGCACTGTACTAAATAACCTGGACAAAGCAAAGCTCAAACAGATCCGGGCCGACGGAGCCCCCCTCCAGTCGGGTAATCACCTGGAGCTGGTAGGCGTCGGACTGGGGTAGCACTAGATTAGCCAGGCGGCAAGTGTAGGTCAATTCACCCTCCACTAAACAGCCCGTTACAGTCTTACCTAAAAATGATTTTTCCCCGGTAATGCGGTTTTGTCCATAGACCTGGGCGTGGTAAGCAAGGGGCTGGTGGGTCAGAGCCAGCGCCCCTGCCCCCTGCAGTTGAAAGGTGACCTCCAGATCCAGGGGTTGATCAGCCTGGAGCGGACGGCCCAGCGATCTCCGCTGCTGATCAAGGACGACTGCTTTTGATGGGCTGGGTTCCTCCTCTAGCTCAACCTCCTCTAGCTCAACCTCCTCTAGCTCAACCTCCTCTGGCTCAACCTCCTCTGACACTGGGGGTTGCCAGAGTTTCAATTGCATCGTTTCCAGATGGGTGGAAGGCCCCATTTCCCCTGGGGCCGCCGGGCTGGTTTGAGGGTCTGAGGTGATTTTGGCCGCCGGAGTGGGGGGTGACTCTGCCGCGGCTTCAGGGGATGGGGCTGGCGGTGGCTCTAGAACCTGGCTGATGTCAGCATCCTGCCCAGAGGTAGGCTGGGGCTCCGGTTCAAGCAACTCGCCAGATTGATCCAGGTCCAATCCAACCTCTTCAGCCTCAGCCGTTAGATTGGAGCTTGGTGCAGGTTCCGGTGTGGGTGGGTCCTCTGAAACCAGGGCAGGGGCCTCGCTCTCCGCTGGTTCCAGTTGAAACAGCCGCTGCAGTTGATCCAGCATTAACTCATGGACCCCGTCACACTCCAGTCCAGTCCAGATTTTTCTGCGATCGGCTTCGAGAAAGTAAACCACGGTGCGGTGTTGGGTTTCTCCGCCGACTAGGCGAGACTGGAAAGAGACCACAAAGGTGGCAAAGGGTTGCCAGGAGGCTTGGGCTGCCACCAAGGCTTGGGCCTGGTCGATCCAGTCCTCCACTTGATCTCGGGAAACGGCTTTGTGGTCAGCCTCCAACCGACTCAGGATCTGATCCACTGAAAGGTTTGCCAGGTCCTGAACCGTCTTAACCTTGAGGGTGTCTTGCAACCATCGTTGCCGAGCGACACTCAGCCCCTGAATTTTGGCAAGTTCCTTTGATCTCTTATCTTGGTCGATATTATCTAGGGCTAGGGTGTCAGCCATAAATGATGTTGACATGGTTACTTCTCCTGCACATTTTATTAAGTAGGTGCTATGGAATCGCCAAGTTCATTTTTTAGTGAAAACTCTTGTTTTAACCGACATTCCGCAGGTGAGACAGGATTGCGGAAGGTAGGTTTTAAGTCATGGTAAGTTCATTGAAAATAACCTACGACTTTGTGGCATAAGTTCGGTAAGCCTTCAATTAAGATCCAAATCAGTATAAATATAGCGGATTTCGTTTGGATGAAGTACACGGAGAGCCCCTCAACCCCCACCTCGCGCAGCGGCCCGGAGGGCATAATTTGGGGGGCTCAAGAGTGGATCTGAGCAGACAAAAGCTAGGGGGCTGAAGCTGAGAAAAACT
>Ga0208465_1000299_pt1 | contig 14930 bp, 11 predicted proteins | sample LakMenEpi31Aug10_FD_150749 | JGI IMG/M metagenome (GOLD analysis project Ga0208465, IMG submission 150749) | Freshwater microbial communities from Lake Mendota, WI - 31AUG2010 deep hole epilimnion (SPAdes) | ecosystem: Environmental > Aquatic > Freshwater > Lake > Epilimnion/Euphotic zone ...
CTCACCATAAATCTCTCTCCCAGAGCGGGAGAGGGACTTTGAACCCGGTTCCCCTTCTCCCTTTTTGGGAGAAGGGGTTAGGGGATGAGGGCAAACTTACGAAAGTGGGATACTCTCGCTCCCCTAACCCTGGGGTATGAGGCTGAGCAAATCCCGGCGCAGCGTAGCCGTATCCCGGTGCTGGCCCTTACTGTAGTCGCTGATGCCGATCGCCTCCAGGTCAGCCTCCACCATCAGGTGAACCAGCTCCTCAAAGCTAACGCTGGGCTGCCAGCCGAGCACCTGGCGAGCCTTGGTACCATCACCGATGAGTAAGTCCACCTCGGCGGGGCGCAGATAGCGAGCATCAAACTCGACGTAATCCTGCCAGTCCAGACCGACGTGATTAAAAGCAATGTCTAGAAATTCGCGAATTGAGTGGGTTTCGTTGGTAGCCACAACGTAGTCGTCTGGCTGTTCCTGTTGTAACATCAGCCACATAGCCTGGACGTAGTCCTTAGCGTAGCCCCAGTCCCGCTTTGAGTCCAGATTGCCCAGATAAAGCTTTTTCTGCTGACCAGCCACGATCCGGGCCACGGCCCGGGTGATTTTACGGGTCACAAAGGTCTCTCCCCGGCGGGGTGATTCGTGGTTAAACAAAATGCCATTGCAGGCAAACAGGTTATAGGACTCCCGATAGTTAATGGTTTGCCAATGGGCATAGACCTTGGCGCAGGCGTAGGGACTGCGGGGGTAGAAGGGGGTAGTTTCCTTTTGGGGAATTTCCTGGACCTTACCAAACATTTCTGAGGAGCCGGCCTGGTAAAACCTGACCTCGAGGCCAGTGCGCTGCTGGTAGTCCCGTACAGCCTCTAGAATACGGAGAGTACCCATGCCTACGGCATCAACGGTGTATTCTGGGGAATCAAAACTTACCCGCACATGGGACTGGGCACCCAGGTTATATACCTCCTGGGGTTGCACCTGCTCTAAAATCCGACGAAGCATGGTGCCGTCAGTCAAATCGCCGTAGTGCAAAAATAATTTAGCCTCTTCACTGTGGGGATCTACGTAGACGTGGTCGATGCGATCGGTGTTGAAGGTAGAGGTACGACGAATAATGCCATGAACTTCGTAGCCTTTATCCAGCAATAGTTCCGCCAGGTAGGAACCATCCTGGCCGGTAATGCCGGTAATCAGAGCCCGCTTGGAATCACTCATAAATTTTTATCTCAAAAGAATTAAGTTAGGTAAACAGCGAATACTAACCTTTATAGCAAAATTTGAGTTGATAATCAGGTATAAAAAATCATTGCAGGTATTCCCTGCAATAAAATTATCAAACCCACACCTCTGGCTGGGATAGCTGTTGCCTAACCCTGGCTGGAGCGATCGCTGAGGGCGTCCAGTTCTTGACGGATTTCAGTAAGGGCCTGACGCAAACTAGCTAAATCATCCTGGATTGTGGTATCGGTGATTGGCTTGGCCACCGTATCCACGGTGGCAGAACCGGTCCCTGACGGGGGCTGGGGAAAGGGAAAGGGTAATTGGCTGACCAGGGTATCCACCACCTGGCGAGCTTCCCGTTCCGTCGTCGCCCCCATGGCTTCCAGTTCCGCCGTAATTCGAGCCACGTCGTTACCGAGGTCGGCAAATCGCTGGCTGGCCTGCTGGGGAGATTGAATCGCCTCTAGAAGTGCGGCTCCAGTCCCAAGGGTGAGGTGGAATCCTTTTTGTAAGGTTTGGGAGAATCCATCGGGGGTCATGGTTTTTGCCCGGATAGGGTGATCGCTGTATCTATGGTTTTAACCATCGCCAGCCCATAGTACTGGGAACCATCAAGTTTGTATAGATTTTTATCGATTTTACTCCAGGTGGCCGGGTCTGGGAATAGGACCAACCCAGACGGGGGTAGAAATCTGCTAGCCTTTGGGGGCTAAACTCTTAGGGATAGCCTATGGATGCCGTCGATCTAGCCTTTTTGCCAGCGTTGGAACAGGCTCGGCTGATTCGCCATCGACAGGTTTCTCCTCTGGAATTGGTAGACCTTTACCTGGAGCGGATTGAGCGGCTCAACCCCAGGCTGGGGGCCTACGTAACGGTGATGGCGGCGGCCGCTCGCACTGAGGCCCGGCGGAAAACCGATGCCCTGATGGTTACAGACCCAGGGGATTTGCCCCCCCTGTTTGGGGTGACGGTGTCGGTTAAGGACCTCAACCCGGTGGCGGGGGCCCCCTGTGCCTACGGGATTCGGGCGGCCCGCGATCGCATCGCCTCAGCGGACGACTATATCGTTGGTAAGCTGCGCCAGGCCGGGTTAATTATTCTGGGCAAAACCGCCACCTCCCAGGTGGGTAGCCTGCCCTACACTGAACCTCCGGGGTTCCCCCCAGCCCGCAATCCCTGGAATTTGGACTACACCCCAGGGGGGTCCAGTGGGGGGGCGGCCGCCGCCCTAGCGGCGGGGCTCTGTGCCATTGCCCAGGGTTCCGATGGGGGAGGGTCCCTGCGGGGGCCGGCCTTTTGCTGCGGACTGGTGGGCTTAAAGGCAGCCCGGGGGCGGATTAGCTTCGCCCCCCTGGGGGAGCGATTACAGGGTCTGGCGGTGAATGGGCCCCTGGGGCGCACCGTGGCTGATACGGCGGCCCTGCTGGATGCCCTGAGCGGCTACGAAATGGGCGACCCCTACTGGTTGCCAGACCCGGAGCCGGGCTTTTTGGCGGGGTTGGCAGCCCCGGCCACCCCCCTGCGCCTGGGTTACGTGACTCGCCTTGATCCGATTGGGGAGGTAGACCCGGTCTGTGGTCAGGCCATTTTGGCAACGGCGCGCCGGGCGGAGGCCCTGGGTCACCGGGTGGAGCCGGTGGATTTCCCCGACATGGCGGCCCTGGTGGAGCCCTTTGTACTGGTGTGGCAGTCGGTATTAGCCGAATCCACCATTCCCTGGTTTGTATTGGAGAAGCTGAATCGCTGGCTCTACTGGCGGGCCTGGCGGGTGAGCAATGGTAGCTACCTGCGGGCCGTTACTCAACTGCAGCAGATTGCTCGCCACATAGTCCAGTTTTGCCATGGTTACGATGCCCTAATCCTGCCGGTTTACATGCATCCCACCATTCGTGTAGGGGAGTGGAAGCGGCTGCCATCCCCGCAGATTTTAGAGAAGGTGATTAACTGGGTGGCCCCCTGTCCTCCCTTTAACACCAGCGGTCAGCCCGCCCTGGCCATACCGACGGGGTTTACCCCCACTGGCTTACCGGTGGGGGTCCAGTTGGTGGGCCGACCAGCGGCCGAGGCCCAACTGCTGGCCTTAGCTCACCAACTGGAACAGGCCCATCCCTGGCACCACCACCGGCCCCCCTGGGCTAGTCGGACCGCCTAAGCGGCCCTGGGTCATGGCACAATGGCCATGGCATTGTGGCCAACCCTGTACTACTTGACCCATCCCGGGAGGATTCGCCATGAAAATTGTTGTGGTTGGCAGTGGTGGCCGCGAACACACCCTGGCCTGGGCCCTGCTGCGATCGCCCCAGGTGCAGGAGGTCATCTGTATCCCCGGCAATGGGGGCACCGCCACCCTGCCCCACTGCCGTAACCTGGATCTGGCGGAGCAGGACTTTGCTGGCATTGCCCAAGCCGCCCTGGAGGTGGGGGCGGAGTTGGTGGTGATCGGCCCGGAGCAGCCCCTGGCCCTGGGCATCACCGATTACCTGCAGGCCCGGGGACTGAAGGTATTTGGCCCCAGCCAGGCGGGCGCCCAGGTAGAGGCCAGCAAAGCCTGGTGCAAAGCCCTGATGGGGGAGGCGGGCATTCCTACCGCCACCGCCCAGGTGTTTACTGGCCTAGACAGCGCCCTGGCTTATCTGGAAACCCAGCCCATTCCCATTGTCATTAAGGCGGATGGGCTGGCGGCGGGCAAGGGGGTGACCGTTGCCCATAATCGCCAGGAGGCCATCCAGGCCCTGGTGGATAGTTTCGCTGGCAAGTTCGGCAAGGCCGGTGAGCAGGTGGTGATCGAGGAATATATGACCGGCCAGGAGGTCTCCGTGCTGGCGATCACCGACGGCCAGACCATTCGACCCCTGCTGCCAGCCCAGGACCACAAGGCGATTGGCGAGGGAGATAGGGGCCCCAACACCGGCGGTATGGGGGCCTACGCCCCCACTCCCATCGTCACTGCCAAGCTGATGGCCAAGATTCAGACCCGGGTGTTGGAGCCGGCGATCGCCGCCCTGCGCCATCGCGGCATTGACTATCGGGGTATTCTCTACGCTGGCTTGATGATCACCCCCGAGGGAGAACCCCGGGTGGTGGAGTTTAACTGCCGCTTTGGCGATCCGGAGACCCAGGCCATACTTCCCCTACTCCAAACTCCCCTGGAGGACATTATGCTGGCTTGCATTGAGGGCCGGCTGGACCACTTCCCCCCCCTGCAGTGGCAGCCGGGATCCGCCGCCTGCGTCGTCCTGGCCGCCGAGGGGTACCCCGGCCCCTACCCCCAGGGCATGGTGATTACCGGCCTGGAGGCCGCCGCCGCCCAAGGGGCCCTGGTTTTCCAAGCCGGTACCCGGTATCAGGGGAATCAGACCATCGCCAGTGGTGGTCGGGTGCTGGGGGTGACCGGGCTGGGGGATAGTTTTCCCGCCGCCCTGGCCGTCGCCTACGGGGCGATCGATCGGATCCACTTTGATCAGCTTTACTACCGACGGGATATTGGTCACCGGGTCCTGGGTTAGGGGGGCGGGGCCTGGCCGGAGATCGGGGAATAGTGCTCAAGGGCGGTGCGCACTGCCTGCCGCTGGTCCCGCAGGGTAATCCAGCGGTGGTAGGTACGGGTGTGGATGGCCACCGAGTGGCCCATCATGCGGGCCGCCACGGTGTCCGGTAGGCCAAAATGAATGGTCCGGACCGCCCAGGCATGGCGGAGGTTGTAGGGAGAAAAGGGCAATCCATAACGCTTAAATTGGATAGCCACCTGCTGGCCGATGCGCTGCAGGGTGGTGCGGTTAAGGTCGGTATTGATGTTGGGCAACTGACCCTGAGCCAGGTGGAACCGCTCCACCCACTCGGGGTAAAAGGGCCAGACATCGTGGAGGCCCGTTTTGGTGGTTTCCAGCACCGTCAGACGCGCCTCCCCAGGGTAATCAACTAACTGGCTACGGTCGCAGAAAAACACCTCATGGTTGCGCAGCCCATAGGTGGCCATTAACCCATACACGTACTGCCAGGCTGGGTTGGGGATGCGATCGTACCACTGCAGGATTTCCTCATCGGTGGGTAAGTGCCGCCGCTGGGTATGGCGGTGGCCGTAGCTGCCGGCCAGACTCTCCAGGGGCACGGGCAAATGGATCTGGCTAAACTCCGCAAAGGCTTTCAGGGCGGTCAGCCCCACCTGGCGACTACGACTTTGGCGGGGCAAGGCCTCCAGGGTGGCCACGATCGCCTCCCCCAGGGAATGCCGGGGGTGGTCGCTGGCGTGGGCCAGCAGCTTTTTCAGGTAGGGGGCGTAGGCCTTATCCCAGGTGGTTTTCAGGGAGGACCGAGCCGCGATTTCGGCCCCATCCCGGTGGTAAAAGTGGTCCTGAAATCGGCTGATCTGATGGTCGAGACTGGGGGACTCCGCCGAATCAGGTTCGGCGGTAGGTAGGTAATCGGCCCAATCAAATCGGCGCTCAATCAGACGGGCCGAGATCACCTTAGCCTCCTGTTCAATCTGCTTCAGGCCAGCCTTGGTAGCGGGTAACCCCAGGGGTAGGCGTTGTTGATGGGATTGGGTTCTAGGGCTGTGGGGTCGAGGCGGTAGGGTGCCGCGCAAATTCAGGCGATCGCCGCGCCGTTCCACCGTCAACCCCAGGCGAGCCGATCGGAATCGCTGATTGAGTTGGACGATCGCCCCATCAATTAGGTCTGGAGTACTCATTAACTATCCCCTATACTCAAGCCCCTGATCGAATAAACCCACCAGCAAACCTGTAGAATACATGAAGATTTACTAGCAGCATGGCCTCAAGGACCGAGGGCTAACTGGTTACAATAGATCAAAAGTTCGAGATCGGCCATAACTAATCGTGAATCACTAGCCGTAGGCTCTGGTGATTTCAGGGGACATTTGAACATACATGACGTACAGTGCCATGGATAGGCTTGGGGTTTTATTACTGAACTTAGGCGGGCCAGAGGAGTTAGAGGATGTTCGCCCCTTTCTCTTTAACCTGTTTGCGGATCCAGAAATTATTCGCCTGCCCCTGCCCTGGTTACAACGCCCCCTAGCTTGGGTGATTTCCACCTCTAGGGCTAAACAATCTCAAGCGAACTACCAACAAATTGGTGGTGGCTCTCCCCTGCGGAAAATCACTGAACAACAGGCGGAAGCCTTGGGAGCGGCCCTAACCCGCCGGGGCGAGACCGCTAATATTTACATTGGTATGCGCTACTGGTACCCCTTTACGGAGGAGGCGGTGGCTCAAATTAAGCGGGATGCCATTGAACGCTTGGTGGTGCTTCCCCTTTACCCTCAATTTTCCATCAGTACCAGTGGGTCTAGCTTCCGTCTGCTGGAACGAATTTGGACGGAGGATCCCTCCCTCAATCGGATTACCTATACGGTGATTCCCTCCTGGTATAGCCGCCCGGGTTATACCCAGGCGATGGCCGATCTGATCGCCCAGGAGTTGGATAAGCTGGGGTCTCCCGACCAGGCCCATATTTTCTTTAGTGCCCACGGCGTGCCTGTGAGCTACGTCGAGGAGGCAGGGGATCCCTACCAGCGGGAAATTGAACATTGCACTGAGTTAATCATGGCCGCCCTGAACCGGCCAAACCCCTACACCCTGGCCTACCAAAGTCGGGTGGGGCCGGTGGAGTGGTTACAGCCCTACACCGAAGATGCGATCGCTAACCTAGCCGCCCAAGGGGTTCAAGACCTGGTAGTGGTGCCGATTAGCTTCGTTTCAGAACATATTGAAACCTTGCAGGAGATTGATATGGAATACCGAGAATTGGCCCACGAGGCCGGTATTCCAGGGTTTCATAGAGTGCCCGCCCTCAATACCCACCCCCAATTCATTGAGGACATGGCGGATATGGTGCTGGAGGCTATGGCTGCACCTCGACAACTCTTTTCCGATGTCGTTCAGCCGCAGAAACGAGTCAAAATTTATCCCCCAGAACGCTCTGCCTGGGGGTTAACCCCAGTGGCGGAAGTTTGGAATGGCCGACTGGCCATGGTAGGGTTTTTGGCTCTATTACTGGAACTGGTCAGCGGCCATGGCCCCCTACATTTTGTTGGCATTCTCTAAGGCCTGGGGGCTAATACATAGGAGTTCGGCCAGCTTGATGATGCTAGAATCGGGCGATCTCTTCAATACCCTTGTCCAGATTACGACTACTAGTTCTATCACTATGAATGCGGCAATTAGTCGAAGGGATGAGTGAAAGCAATGGATTGTTCCCCTGGGACCTGGTAACTTTCTCATCCTGGTGCAGGGCAAAACCCTAATTCTTCTGGCTAGCACCATCAGGTGATTAAGGAGGCCGTAAATAATCCGGTAGACGCTAGGTTAGGGGAAAATCAGGCCAAGTACTATCCTTTTCTGATATCAAACTTATGGGTAAGGGCCAGTCAATCTTTAAGTAGGGGTCATCATAGCGCAGCCCCTGCTCGCAACCTGGGGTATAGGCCTGACTAACTACGTAAATAATTTCGGCATTTGCGGTCAGAGCTTGATAGCCATTGGCGAACATGGCAGGAACATAAAGCGCCCGGTAGTTATCCGCACTCAGCTCTATTCCATAGTGTTGGCCATAGGTAGGAGAGTTGGGACGCATATCGACAATGACGTCGTAGATGGCTCCCCGGACGCACCGCAATAGCTTAGTCTCTAAAGCTGGAGGTATCTGATAGTGGAGCCCCCGTACCGTTCCTTCAATGTCAGTGTGACAGAGGTTGAGTTGGACCGCTTCGGGGTTAATTCCTAACTGGGAGAACTCCTGGGAACAAAAAATACGGGCAAAGAAACCCCGGTCATCTGCTTTTTTATCAATATCAATCAAATAGGCCCCTGCCAGAGGCGTTTCGGTAAAAATCATCACAGTAGCCCCTTGACGAGAATTTAAACCGTAGGAATAGTCAGGGCCGGTGATTGCTCGGTAACCTTCAAAATCTCTAGGCCAGTGGACCTGGCCTGGTAACGAGCAATTTGATCAGATGCGATCAGACCTGCCGCCTCACCTCTGTAGTAGGCCTGATAAAACTCTACAATCCATTCCAGGGTATCGGCCAATGTTAACCTGGGTTGCCAGCCAAGCAAGGTCTTGGCCTTAGAACAGTCGAGCTTAAGATAATTGGCTTCATGGGGGTGGGATCCTCCGTCCAATTCCCAACTAGCATCGTTGCCCCACAGGGTGGTCAATCGATCCACGATCCAGGAAACAGGGCGGGCATCTTCATCGAGAGGACCAAAGTTCCACCCGCCGACAAACTCAGAACCGTGGAGCCAAAGTTTCTCGGTCAGTAGCAAGTAACCCCCCAGGGGTTCTAGCACATGCTGCCAGGGACGAATGGCGTGCGGATTACGGATCAAAACGGGCTTTTTCTGATGAAAGGCTTTGATCATATCGGGAATTAAACGGTCCAAGGCCCAGTCACCTCCACCAATGACATTACCAGCCCGAACTGAAGCTAAGGCTACTTGATGCTGGTCGTAAGTCTCAGGCGAAAAGAAGGAGGAACGGTAGGCAGCTGTGACCAGTTCAGCACAACCTTTGCTATTGGAGTAAGGGTCATGGCCACCCATGGCTTCATTTTCTCGATAACCCCAGACCCATTCCCGGTTTTCATAGCATTTGTCACTGGTAATAACTACCGCTACCCGCACGCTTGGGGTCTGGCGAACAGCCTCCAGAAAATGTACGGTGCCCATGACATTGGTGCTGTAGGTCTCTACTGGATTCTGATAGGAATAGCGCACCAAGGGTTGGGCAGCCAAATGCAGGGCAATCTCTGGTTGAGCTGTAGCCATGGCAGTAGCCAGGGCGTTGAGATCACGAATATCACCAATCATAGAGGTCATGCCATCTGCCACGCTGGCCACCTCAAATAAGTTGGGTTGGGTCGGCGGCGTTTGGGAGAACCCCACCACCTCTGCTCCCAATTGCTGTAACCATAGAGACAGCCAGCTGCCCTTGAATCCGGTGTGTCCTGTTACAAAGACACGCTTACCACGCCAAAAGTTGATATCCATAGAGAATAAAAATAAGGGTACGGGAAATTGTTATTCTGAGAACGCGTCATACATGTAAAGTCAACCGCCAGATATTATGTCACCGGCAGTTGACTATTCAAGTCACTATTACCAAACCTTCCAAGGCGCTTGATCTTTTGCCCAAAGCTCTTCTAAATAATGCTTATCTCTCAGCGTATCCATAGGTTGCCAAAAACCAGGGTGCTTATAGGCAGAAAGTTGACCTAGAGTTGCCAGTTTGCGCAGGGGTTCCTGCTCCCAAACCGTACTGTCTCCGTCGATGAAGTCAATCACCTGGGGTTCTAAGATAAAAAAACCTCCGTTAACCCAGGCGCCGTCTCCCTCAGGCTTCTCTTGGAAGGATGAGATAGTAGTTTGTTTTTCACCAAGGGAAATGGCTCCAAAACGACCAGGGGGTTGAACCGCCGTCAGGGTCGCTAATAAGCCCTGATGTTGATGAAAACGGACTAGTTCGGACACGTTTACATCGCTGACGCCATCACCGTAGGTCAAACAAAAAGTTTCACTCCCGATATGCTCTCTAACACGCTTAAGACGGCCTCCAGTCATGGAGCTATCTCCAGTGTCTACCAAGGTAACCTTCCAGGGTTCTGCATTACCATTGTGAATATTCATCTGATTGTATCGGAGGTCAAAAGTTACATCCGACATGTGTAGGAAATAGTTTGCAAAATATTCCTTGATTACATAACCTTTATAGCCACAACAGATAATAAAGTCATCGATTCCATGGGTAGAGTAAATTTTCATGATGTGCCAAAGAATCGGCCGGCCTCCCACTTCAACCATGGGCTTAGGCTTAACGCTGGTTTCTTCACTTAATCGGGTTCCTAGACCGCCGGCAAGAATAACTGCTTTCATTAAGGCTCCAAAACTAGATTTAAATGGTAATCAATCAGTCTACTACTGAGAACAATGACTCTTAGAAAATCAACGTTTGTCGAGTGAAACTTAAATTAAAGTATCTAAATTTCTAGTATTCAAACATACAATAGATGATTAATGCCTCAAATCAAAAAAAATAAGAAAATCCTAAAAACAAAAATGCAAAAAATAAAAACTACTGCTCAGCAAAAAGGGACGTTGACGAACAATAAAGTCCCTGTTATACCTCACAATGAAATTGTCATATCAACTTAAAAAACAATCTAAAGTCCACTTTCTTTGGAAAGCTAAGAAAGTTACCTAAATTATTAAATCAATCAATCAATCAATCAATCAATAAAATAATAATTGACCTATCGAGGAAGTTAATGGGTAATTAGGGGAAAATCGAAATAGAAAGTTAAAAGTTTTTAATTTATCATTAATTTATCATAAAGTTATACCCCTTGAAAAATTTTATAGAAAACATTTACTCCTTAGAGTATTTAAGAGTTACTATACCAACTCCACAGTATTGTGCCATAAGAATTGTATAAATTGCAATTTTCCTCTATGAATAACGGGTGAAGGTGGTTATCCTGGCCTCAGACGAAGCTTGCAGGGTCAGGGAGGACTCTATGAGCGTGGCCACTTTGACGCCCGCGACAGCCCAGGGGAAAGGGATCATCGAAGTCATCGGTCTAGTCCCATTCATCTGCTTACCGTAGCAGTATTGGTGGTTTGGCTCGTCTGTGTCGCGCTAGACAGGCGTACAACTATTGCCTGCAATTATATTAGTTAGTTCCAACCATCCCGTAGAGTCTGCAGTAGGGTAAACCAGAGCTGGGAAAACCGGCCCAACTAACACCTAGCCCCCAGGGGAGGAAGAGTCCCTATAAAAGGGAGTGTTTCGTAAGCGTGACCAACCGTCGAATCCATAGATCCAGACCATGACTACCGCCCAATGGCTAAAGGTCACCAGCCACAGGGATCCGCTAATCCAATATAGTCCGATCAGGAGCAAGGACAACCAGCCCATTAAGGTGAGGAAGCGGCGATCGCAAAAGGTAGTCCGGGCCTGACGATAAAACGTCTTACCCAATAGTAGGTGATAGCCAATCCCCGCCAGAAAGCTGATGATGGCCCACAACAACCACCAGGGGCCGGGCACCCCCTCCACCGGGTGGGGCAGCAACATCACCCGGAACAGGGTTTCCTCCAGCAGGGCCGGAATAAACCATAGCCGCACACCATTCAGCAAAAACCCCAGGGGATTATCGATCGCATTGCGCCTGATCAAAAAGCCATTCCCCAGGCCAAAGGTGAGGGCGAGCCAGCCGTAGAGGGCCAGGGCCGCCAGGGCTAACCCCACCATCGGCCAGGTGGGCCAGACGGCAAAGGCATCGGCAAACCGCTGGATCACTCGCCCCACCACGGGAATTCCCCCCATCAGGGTGGTGGGGGGAATGGGTTCAATACTGAGATCATCTCCCCCCACCATGTTGGTACGTAAAAACCAGAGCTGGGCGCCGTTGAGGAGGAAAATGCGGCTCACCTGATCCTGACCCCAGCGGGGCATCATACTATGCCAGCTGAGGGCCCCACTGAATAAGCCCTGATTACGGATAAAGTCTCCCTCGGGAACCACCCCCGCCAGGGCCGCCGCATTATTTTGCCAGTCGGGGCGAATCACCCCATAGGGGGTGAGCATGGCCTCCAGATCCTTGGCCAGGGTGACAAACTGCCTGGCCTCCTGGGTCTCTAGACTCTCGGGGTGATCCCGCAGCCACTGGACAACTTCCGGTTGACCTTCAATTTTGTTTTTAATCTGTTGAATGGCAATAAATAGGGCCTGGTTAGAGTCCTGCACACAGGAGGTGGCGGGGGTAACCGCCGCCACCCCGGTACCATCGCCGGTGCGATAGCGAGCCGCCAGCACCTGGGCTTGAATCAGCAACTCCCGAAACAGGGAAATGCGCGTGTCCCCAAACTGAAAGGGTTCGATGAAGGCATCTAACTTAATCACCACATCGGAGACCGGTCGCAGCCCCATCCAGCCCCGTTGCAGGTCCCCCATATATTCATGCCAGTCGTGGGTGCCGGAAACGACGCCCCCGGAGTTATGGGCATAGATCTGCTGATACTGGATGGCAAATTGCAGTTCCTGGGTAATCGGTTCCCGCTTTACCTGAGCCAAACCGTAGGCAAAATGACCGGTCACCGTCCCCAGGGGGGTCAGTTCCTTGTTGTCTCCACCGATGCCGCCAAACAGGTGGATTACCAGGGCCCTATCCCCCTCCTGCCACTGGGCCCTGGCTGCATCGGAGCTGCCGGCGTTGGGGCTGATTAAAACCCGCTGGAGGGTGCCCTTGCGCTGGGGGGTCTCTTTCCAGTTGCCCCGATCCAGGTACTTTAAGCCTTCCCGTTCCGTCAAGATCACCTGGTCGGGCTGTAGCCTAAACAGGGCTCGGGGCTTGAGGGCCTGGACCGTAAACAGCCCCTGGCTATCCCGGGATCCATAGATATACCAGCCCTCTACCCCGGCGGGGGAGTTTTCCAGGTCCTGCAGGTTAGAGAAGAACCGATCGCCCTTCATCCGGGGTTGCTGGGGAATGCGCACCGTTCCCGTGGGACCGCTAAAGCTTTTGCTGCTGGGGTTAAAGAACTGCACCCGAAAGTATTCGCCCGGGCAGGGGGTAGGGCCCGGGCAGTCCGCCGGCGGTGGGGCCGTCACCCCGGTATCGGGGCCTAAAATCTTCACCAGGCCGTATTCCCGACCGGTAATCTGAATCGGCTCCAGGCCGGTCCGCAGCACCCACTGGCCATCCTCCCGCACCAGGTCGGGCTCCACCAGCCGCACCGTCATATCATCCTGGGGGCGAGCCCCCGCTAGGGACTGCAAGGGCCCCACCTGGCGACGACCATTCAGCCGGGTGGGTACGATGTTGCCATTTTCTAGAAACTTGGTAGCCTGGTCGCTGAAATCAATGTCCCGGGTGACCTGATCCAGGTAGGCCTGGTTCATTGGGCTGGGTTTCCAGGTGAGTTTTACCCGTTGACCGGTAAGGTCCGGCAGACCCGCCAAGCTGTGCCAGACCTCCATCCACACCCAATCCCCCGGCTTTTGCTGGTATTCCTCCACCGAGGGTAGGATGAGACGACCAATCCAATCGCCGTTGGGCTGCAGCAAGGGGCTGGAGGGGAGGGGGGAGATCGGGTAGGTGGTGACCTGGTTAAAGGGCTGGGCCTGGGCCTTTTCGTAGTTCGAGGCCGGGGTACCATCACTGGCCACCAGGCGCCATGGGCCGACCATCACCACCAGCAGCGCGGTGACCAGGGCCAGGCCCAGGTGGGGCCAGCGCCAAGCGCCCAACTTGACCCGGTGTAGGATGGTACCCATGGTGTAGATCCCTCTGCGATCGCGATTCAGTCTTCCAGAATAAGCTATCAGAATAAGGTAAAAATACCGCTTAGACTGAGATAGACCTGACCCTAGCTAATCGTTAATTACCCTCCGGTATGTCCTCAATGACTGCGGAAATTTTTATTGTTCTGGCCCTGATCCTGCTTAACGGAGTGTTTTCCGGGTCAGAAATCGCGGTGGTATCGGCCCGTAAAGTCCGGCTAGAACAGTTGGCCAGCCAGGGCGATGCTGGGGCCAAGATGGCCTTGAGGCTGGCCAACGCCCCCAACAACTTCCTGGCTACGGTCCAGGTGGGCATCACCCTGATTGGCATTCTCAGTGGGGCGGTGGGGGGGGCCACCCTGGCCCAACGGTTACAACCCCTGCTCTCCCGCATTCCCCAGCTGCGTCCCTACAGTGAGGCCCTCAGCCTGGCCATCGTGGTGTCCATCATTACCTACCTATCCCTGGTGATTGGCGAGCTGGTGCCGAAGCGCATCGCCCTCAATAACCCCGAGCAGATCGCCACCAGGGTGGCGGCCCCGATGCGCAGTCTATCCCGGTTAACCGCTCCCCTGGTCCATATCCTGGCCATGTCCACCGATAGTTTAGTGGCTCTCTTGGGCATCAAAGCCTCCGACCAACCCGACATCACCGAGGAGGAAATTAAGGTGCTGATTCGCCAGGGAGCCGAATCGGGCATGTTTGAAGAGGCGGAACAGGCCATGGTGGAACGGGTCTTCCGCCTGGGCGATCGCCCCATCAAGGCGATCATGACCCCCCGCACGGAAATCACCTGGCTGGATACGGAGGCCTCCCTGGAGGAAAACCTGCAGGTGGTAATGGAGAGCAGCCATGCCCGTTTCCCGGTGGGGCGAGATAGTCTGGATAACTGCGTTGGCATTATCCGGGGCAGGAGTGTGCTGGCGGCCCAACTCTCCGGAGACCTGACCGATCTGGAATCAATCTGCCAGCCGCCCCTCTACGTGGGGGAAAATATCCGGGCCCTGAATGTGATTGAACAGTTTAAACAAACCGGAATTCACATCGCCCTGGTGATCGACGAGTACGGTGGCATTGAGGGCTTAGTGACCTTGAACGATCTGATGGAGGCGATCGTCGGCGGTCTACCCTCCCTGGAGGACCAGGAGGAACCCATGATTATCCAACGGCAGGATGGCTCCTGGTTGCTGGATGGCCTGTTGGACATCAACGAGTTAAAGGACCTGCTGCAGTGGAAGGAGTTGCCCCAGGAGGCCAGCGGCGATTTCCACACCCTGGGGGGGCTGGTGATGCACTACCTGGGCTACATTCCCCGCTCCGGTGAGCAGTTTGTGCTGCACGATCTGCGGTTTGAAGTGGTGGACATGGATGGACCCCGGGTGGATAAGGTGCTGGTGAGCCCCCAACCAGGGTCACCCCCC
>Ga0208465_1000301_pt1 | contig 14899 bp, 23 predicted proteins | sample LakMenEpi31Aug10_FD_150749 | JGI IMG/M metagenome (GOLD analysis project Ga0208465, IMG submission 150749) | Freshwater microbial communities from Lake Mendota, WI - 31AUG2010 deep hole epilimnion (SPAdes) | ecosystem: Environmental > Aquatic > Freshwater > Lake > Epilimnion/Euphotic zone ...
AGCCTGTCTATCCTGATTAACAAGCTCACCAATAACACGACATCGAAGAGGATAAGAAAGCCCACCAACGCTCGCAACATGATCAAGAAACACCACTTCCAAAACAGTCCCATTTTTTATCTTTGGTAAACTACGTTTTGAAATAGGCACTCATGAACCCCTTTGTTGACGTAGATTTGCATTAGTTGATGAAAGAAAGCTCCGCTCTGCTTGTGATAAGTAATCCCAAAGCCTAACGTCCAATCACTGATATCTAGTATGTATTCCGCAGCCTGCCTTTGGTTGCCGAGCCAGCCGATATTGAGCGCCACGAAGTCGTCCCCGTGCGCGTTTTGGATATGGTATTCCTGCACTTTGTGCGTGTGTCCGAAGATGACTGAGCTTCTGAATTTCTTAACCATACTCGCCGCAGGGTTTTCCCCAGCGCGTGAACCATGCACACAGACAAGGTTGCCGATAACATACTTACCATTTTGCCCATAAGGTACATAAGTAATCTTCCTCGGTAATCCCATTACTTCTTCGCTTTTAAATAATCCTGCGAGTTTTGGGGCGTGTTCTGCGACGTATTTAATCAATCTCTTTTCGTGATTGCCTTCTAAGTAAACAATTTCTTTGTAAGGCACTGCGGTCATTAAATCATCAAGTGCACTTCTCGCTTCTTTCATTTCATCTTTCCACGTTTTGAAATCCATGAGTGGGTCTTTTGCGTGGCGTGATACAGAATAGAAATCAAAGAAGTCGCCGTGAATAACAATCGTGTGCGGCTTTAATTCTTTTCCAACGTCGAGAAGGATTTTCCAAGCGGCTTTATTTACAAACGGATGATGACAATCGGAAACGTGCAAAACTCTTTTTAAGTTCATTAAGCATTTCCTGTTTTTGTTTTTGGTTTGAGCGTGAAACGAGATAACTAATTGTACTAGACTTCCTCGTAATATAAATCCTCATCATGTTCTTGCGCTTTCTGGCGCTCGAACGCTTGGTTCCACATCATTTCTTGTTCGTTCTTGTACCAACGCTCTGTATAAGGCTTGATGACAGGTTCTTTTTCTTTGTGAGTCCAGTGATACGCTTCTCTGAACGCATAAAGAACCGCGTCACAAATATCAGAGTGATAAGTTTCTTTTATCTTTAGTTTGTCAGGACTTGGATCGTCTCTGTCCCATTCAACCATTTTACAATCAGCAGCAAATTGAGAAGTGCGCTTCGCCATAAATTTTTGCGTTCGCATAGAATCATTAAGAAGTTCAATGTATTCAAATTTTCTAACCTTTTCTGCTGCAGCAATTGGGATTTGAAATCGTTTTGTAATTTCTTCGGCAATCTTTTTTCCTAAACCGCCTGTGTCCATTACGATTTTTAGTGGATCATATCTCTTAATAAGGGTTTCAAGCTGTCCGGCCAGCTCAGTGATTCCTTGTTTGTCTGTAATGACTTCTTCGACAAGGTACAATCTTGGCGAGTCATCATGCCACGCAAGCACGCATACAGCGTCAGAATCGACAAAGCCCAAATCGACGCCAAGAACATAATTCCAATTAGCTCCCAAGTTTGGAAGTGCACCATAATCGTTTAGCTCCTCGCTGTATTTAAATACCAAGGCATCAGGGTCATACGCCCATTCACCAAAGCACTCTCTTCGAATGCCTGGGTTATCACGAGTAAGGCCTTTTCTGTCAAGTTCACGCTGTAATATCTCCTCGTGGCTCATGCCTGACTTAATCGGCAGCCACGGGTTATCAAACATTGTCCAGTTGTAATGCTTGTAGTTTGGATTATTAATCGAGTCCCAAAAGTATCCTGCTGTCACTGGCCCCGGCGTTCCAATCAATCTTAATCTTCCGCCGTAATCAAAGAGCGCTTTTGCAATAACATCATCAACTAAACTCTCAATGTGTCCACGAAAGGATTGCACTTCATCTAAATAACAAAGTGCCAATGCCATACCACGAAACTTTTCTATTTCTGATGCGTCCTTTGCGCCTGAAATGTAAATCACGCTGCCATTCGGAAACGTCATTGTAAGTTCTGATTCGTTTACTTTAGCGCCAAGTTGATACTCGGTATTTATTCTGAGTAAGTCGGGCCAGATAATTCTTTTTGCAGAGAGACGATTAAGCGTAATGTAGAGACAATTAATTCTTTCTCGTGAGATAGCAGTTGAAACCAGATCGGCGCAGCAGGCAAGGGTCTTCCCAGCGCGCCTTCCACAGCAAGCCGTTGCCCAAGGCGATTTATCATTAACAAATTCTTTTTGCTTATCGAAACAGAAATCATCGACTTTGAATTGTTTCGCGCCATATTTTTTAATGAGCGCTTTGAGTGCCTTCTTGTCTTCTTTACTGATTTCAATCTTCATCACCGACCAAAACTTTCGCAGCCGAGACAAGCTGAGGAATGCTTAATTCTGTGTTTTCTTTCTTCTTGGGATACATAAACTCCAATAACTTAATTAAATGGTCTGCTTGCATGTACTGCGGCTGAGCTTCCAGGCTGTCAATCAGCTTTTGAACCACGTCATAGTTCAATTCCTGAAGTTTAATCATGAGAGTGCTTTTGTTGGGCGTTCCTTTCTTTCGCCCAGACTTTGGAGGTTTCGGATTTCCTTTTTGAAATGGCATAGTGCTAAATAATTGCTAATTTTGTATAGCTAAGCGCGTCATGTTAGCTTTCTGGTTAATTTGTTGTTTCCTGACACTTTTCGCAATCGTGCGCTTGGTCAAGAATAATTAAATCCCGTATCTCAATAAAAATCGAATGCCCGTTCTCAATCTTACGAATTTCTTCCAAAAAACAGTCTAACCGTTTTTGATGCTTTGGAATCTCTTCATTTGAAATACGTCTTGGCATTTCTGTAAGATTCATAGTTTCCCCTTATGCGGAGCACTCCGCTTTAAATATTTTCGGTGCAGCCCATGGAGCAAGTTTGTTTTTGACTCCTTGTTCCACCAAAATCCCAAGTGGTGAGCAAATAAAGAAATAGCCGACACTGTATGTTGCGATAGCGCAGCTTAGATTTGTCGCCCAGTAGCTCGCAACGGGTGCGACGCCCTTGTACTTATAATCCTGCACAAAATGCTTGTAGAACTCGTCCTCGCCGAAAATACAGGGCCTAAAAACGACTCTTAAGCCAAAGTTAAACGTCTTTATGTCTGTCAGCCTCAATATTTCGCATACCGATAGCCCGAGCTTTGCTTCCAGAGTTTCGTAAGTTGTATCAAGCCACTCAGATAACGGTTCAAAATCGCCAATGTTTCTCTGGTTGTTAGCAATCTCGATGATTACCCCGTCTAGGCCCTTCCATTCTCTTTCTATTTGCCGGGCTTTTAGGATATGCCCTTGCTTTCTTAGGTTCTTTGTCCCGATTTTTATCATGGCCCGGAGCGCGGTATTGCTTAGAATGGCCATGCGCTGAAGGCTCTTAATCTCAGGCTCGAGCTTGTTGAGTATTTCTTTCGACTCCGTTACTTCCTCGTACGTGTACGTTCCGTCCCCGTGAATCTCTTGATACGAGTCGGTCATATCCGTGAACGCTGAACTACTTACAATCGCTAAAATTAATATAAGCCATTTCATTTTAGATTCTCGTAAAACTTCTTTTCGTTAAATGCTTTTCTTTGCTTAATCCACTCATTGATTTGATATTGCTCAAGCTCTTCAGGCTTCATCATCATGATATCGATGCCCTTTTGCTTGTAGCGCTCTTCTTTCTCGCGCCTGACCAAATCCCAGTGAGCTATCTTTGCGGCCACTTCTTTTTTGCCTTCGATGCCGAACTTAGCAAGGGTCACAATGCACTCGCCGAGGCGATAGGTATCGCCCTCTTTAAGTGCAACCTGCGTAATCTTTACCTTCTTGTGCTGCCTCGTGAATGGTTTCCACCACCCCTTGAGCTTTGTGAGCTTCACACCAAGGTAAAAGATTGTGGCCTGTAAAAGATTATTCAGCTTTCGCATCAACCACTTTTTTCTTTGCTGTTCTTACCGAGTCAGCAGAACTGGAGCAGACAAGGCTTTGAAACAGCGTTGCGCCTAAGTATCCGCATTTACCCTGGTATTCCCAGTAAACATCGCCGTTTGGTTGTCGCCACATTTGAATTCCCTGGCAGCTTCTTTGGTCGATGCCTTTCTCAAGCTGCTTGTTCAGGCCAGCTAAGAAAATACGGTTATGCAAATGAGCGAACTCAATTGGTTCTGATTTGTCTCTGTTCATTTTTCCTCCAAGGATTTTAGTAATAAATCTTTTATGTTTAGCTGATTGTTTCTCCAAGCGAGCTTTACATAAACAAATGGCGCGCTCCCATCCTGGAAGCTGTAACCTAAAATTACGTCCGGGTCTTCTTTTAAACATGCGATTTTAATCTTTTGTTTGTCTAAAACTTTTTCAAGCCGACCGTGCTGCAGGTTCATCCAGGTGGCTTTTTTGAGAGTCGTGGAATTAGTTTTGTCGTACCAATTATTCTTTAGGTAAGTAGAAAAAAGGAATGGCTCGTCATCTTTTTTATGGTCGCGAATGTCGATTAATTGCTTCATGCGTAACTCCGTTGCTACAAACTAGGCTATTTAAGGCAAAATTCTTTGGCCATGCGTTCCACGGCTCGCCGAATCTTGTCATGGCTCAAGTTTAGAGTTTCGCATATTTCGCGGTAGCTAAAACCTTCCGCGTGGAGTTGCCAGATAAGGCGCATTCTTACGTTTTTAAATTCTTTTTCGTAAAGTGCTTGCCCGGCCAGGCGATAGTATTCAGCTTGGGATTCTTTCCAGGTAATGCTTGAATACCCCTTGTCCTGAGATTGATTGGCTCTTTCAAATCTATCGGGTTCCCAAACGACATCGCCGCCTGACTTTTTTAGTAAGCCAGTCTTTCTGTCTTCAATATCGTGGAATCCGGTTTCTTTGAGTCGCCTATCCCAATCTTTAACAAGTTGCTGAAGGGTTTGCGCCGTCTGTTTTTGCTTTTTCTTTTTCATCGATTAGGTCAATTGCTTCCGCTGCTACTTGATTCGCAGCTGCTTTCCTGATCCTATTTACGATATGTCGTTTGGCGCACATGGAGATATGAGGCGGTATTTGGAGAATCATAACTCCAATTACCTTCTTCAATCTGTCATTGTTTGGGAGTTCACTTAACGTAGCAATCTCGTCAACCCAGCTAGAAAATTCGGTCATCCCTTGGGGCAATCTCTCCGGCCAATAGGACTTTAATCGTTTAATTAAGGGAGCTTTCAACTGTTTCCCCTTTTTTAATTGTTTCTTCTAACTCGTTTTGAATTTTACCACGAAGCACGTTTCCTCTTCGGGCAAGTTCTCTCATTTTTTCTAACCGCATACTTATTTCGTCAGAATAAATATTTATTTCCTGAGTCTTTAAGTCGATTAGGTAATTGAAAGAACCGACTTCAAATTGCAGTTGATTGAATGCTTGTTCAACTTCCTGCAGAGTCATGTCCTTTTCTTTTTTCTTTGATTTAAACAAACTCATTACAGCTTCTCCGAGTTCTTATCTGCTGCGGATTTGAGTTGCTGTACTTGTTGTTGCAGAGATTGAATTTCTCTTACTAAATCTTGCACCAAGTGTTTTGGATTTACGCCGTCAGTAAGAACTACTTCGCCGGTAACGGTGTCCAAGGTTGCAGCGTGAACTCGGCTGTAGAGTGGAACTGATTTTACTTCTGTTGTTTTCGTTGTTGTGTCTGACATTGTTGTCTCCTTTGTTGTTAATATAAAACTGTTTTTTTAACTACGCACTCCTCACACATTCGATTAAATTTGTGCGAAGACAAAAACTTTCTGCAGCATCTTAAACACTCGCGATACTGCTTTTGTTCTTTCTTCGCGTACTTTTTAAATCTTTCGTATTTGTATTTTACGTCAGCCATTTTCGATTAAAAGGAAAATTAGGATCATTGTCTCTAATGCGCACATATTGTCGCCAAGCTAATTCCCTATCGCAGACCATGTGGTCAGGTTTAGGCACGAGCTTTGAGTGTTTATCAAAATATTCATGCGCACTTGCGCAGCAACTTTCATCTTCAAAAGTCACTAGGCTCTGCCAGTATTTCATTGCCTCAGCAGCGTTCATCATGTTTGCCCCGGTATTAACGTTTCAACCAATTTAATTTTTTTAGTCGTGCCTTTGTAAATTTCTAATTTTCCTGGCCCGTAGTGTTGCCAAAGTCTTTTTTTTATTTTCCAAACGTCTGTTTCAAAACCTTTGGCTTCGGCCCAAACGTAGTTATTTGTGTATCTGCAAAAAAATTTAAAATCGGGAATGTAACAAATGCGAGCGTCAGTCAGATAAATATGATCCTGGTGTTGTATGTCGTAGATTTCTCCGGCTTTTTCTCGAAGCTCAAGGAGATTGAAAACGGCGGCTTCTAGTTGCGACGCGAACGAGTGCCCGGAATAAGTCACCCTCTTGCTGCGGTATTTGTTCAAGCGAATCAATGTTGCTAATTTCTTTCTGAGTTTCCTGAAGCCAGATGAACTTATCGTTTGTCAGAACTAGAAAGTTGGCAAGAAGTTTTTTCTTCGCACCGCGTGATAAGAATGAAATGCGTTTGTCGAGGATATGTAATCGCATAAAAAAAATACGGCGGAGTCATAACTTCCGCCGTACCAAGCATTGTCATCTCGTAGAATCAACCAATGAACAAAAGCGAAATTATCAAAAAGGTTTGTCTTCGTCAAAGACTGGTTTTGTATATTTTTCAGGCAGTCTGTTTTTTTTCTTAGTGTAAATTTTTGCAGCTTCGTCTAACAAAGCACAGCCTTCATCAAATTGAGCTTTAGTAATTTGCTTGTTTGCATATTGCCAATAAAGTTTCGAGCAATTTTTTTGAAATTCGGGGTCGCACCATTCTGGGTCGCCGACTATTCCAAAAAATCCGGCCCGACTCTGATCCTCGTCTCGCCTTTCCTGTTCTTTCCGAATGAAAACACTTTTATTAACCGCTTCCATCATTTCAGGTAAGAGAGGAGCACTTCGATAATTGCCGAGGCAATAAGTAACCGCATCCCTAAAATCAAAATTCGATACATTTCGAAACGTGTTAAAAAAAATCTTTCTTCTTTGTTCACTGTACGCCGTGGGCCATTGGTCGAGTAACCTTTTCATTTCCTGATCAAACGTCGATATATCCATCTTTTTCTTCCTCCGCCATAATTTCTTCAATTCCCTTGAAAGCCGATTTTTCCGAGCCGATTGATTTTCTGTATCTCTCCCAGCCCCTCTCAAGCCATCCCATTACAAACCTAGTCCAACCACTTTTCGACTTAGGTGCTTTCTTTTCGTTAGTAGAAAGCCAGAGCTTCATCTTTTCCTTCTCCCTACTTACAAACTCTTTATCGGGGTAAATCTTCAAAACCTGCTCAGATAAATAAAGAAAATGATTTTCTAAAGACTCTTTCACGGGCATCGACGGTGAAGTTTGCTTCACCGCGATGCTAAATGTTTTTGTTATGTTATGTCTTGTTATGTCTTGTCTTGTTTTGTTATGTCTTGTAGGGATACCCGTAGGAACGCATACGTTACGTTCATGTAACGTATACTCTAAGCACTTATTATCTTTAAGTTTTTGTAAAGCCGTCTCAATCGAAGGCATTCCTACGCCGGATTCCCTAGAAAGCCACTCAAGCCCAACGCAAAGCGACGCAGTTTGCTTTTGCGAGGCAATACTGAGCAGACAAATCCAGATCCAGCGCTCTTCCCCGGTGAAATAAAAGAATTGCTCGTCATTCCACAAGCGGTTTTCAACCCTGAACCAGCTAGGGTGCTTGATTTGTTTTCGGAATTGGTACTTTTCCCAATTCGAGATAGTAACGTTTACGTCACGCATACGTTACGCCTTTTGTTTACAGTAAGAACCGTCTTGTAATTTCGCGCCGCAGTAGTATCCGTTTCCGAATTTTGAGGGTCTCATGGCCTTGCCATGGCTTGGACATACCGGAATTCCGTTCGAGGTTTGAATAGGAGCGGCTTTCTTGGGTTGACCCATACCTTCCCCTTCATCAGTTAATTCCAGGCCCATATAAGCCGTTATAAACGATTTTGCTGCTGCTAACAATGCTTGCTCTAGTTTAGTCATTTGTTTCTCCCGTTAGGTTCACTGCTTTTAAAAAAACCGATTTCCAGTAATTATTTCTTTTTTTTGCCAAAATCCCATCGCCGTCTACAAAATCATTGGCTAACCGCCCGGCGGCTCGCGTAATTCTTGCAACATCTTCGTTAGTTAGCTTGTTTTCTAGGTATGATTTTAGATCAACATTAGCGTTTAAAAGCAATAGTTTAACGCCTAAATCAATTTCTGATTTTTCCATTTTTGTCTCCGGTTTAAGTTGTTGGCCCGATAGTTCCTACGCCCTCGGTGCCGGAGCTACTTTAAGCCATGCCCTGCTAGCTTCCGGGCAACGGCTAAAAACTTTAAATTGTGACTCGCCCAGGGTGTCTAAAGCCCTGGGCTTTGGCCCCATTAAGGCTCTCTCTCTTCAAACTCAACAAGGCCTGGCCTTGAGTCTAGGCCATATCAATCGCCTTTCAGCTTTTTGTATTGAGCACAAAATTTAGCGACTGGGCAATACAAATTGCATCGAACATTTTCTCCAGGCCTGTATTCGATTTCGTAGCCAGCGCCAAGGCTAGCTAAGTGCTCCCTGGCCTTTTCTTCTACTGCAAATAAGCCGCCCGTGACCGCCCTTGAGCCGCCTTTTTTCTTAACCGCCCAGATTGTCGGCTTCGCCCAGCGGTCTTCCGGGCTGCACTCTGCTTCTTTGGTTTCTGCTTCGATATGAAGTCTAACTCTTTCTTCAAGAAACGCCCCAGCTCGACTGGATTCCCAAAGATTGACCGATAGATAGGCCACCGGAACTTGAGGATAATCAGGCGATCTAGCTGCTTCTGGCTTGGAGAAGTCCCGAATAACCAGGACAATGCTAATTTTGCTAACTGAAAATCCATGTCTTCGGAGAAGTTCTGCAAGGATATTTGTTTGCTCTTCCCATTCTTTAGGGGCTTCGCCTTTCTTTGCCTTCCAAGCAGTTGAGTTTTTAACATCGATTAATTCTCCGGTTTTGGGGTTATACAAATCGTAAGCGCCTGATATCTTTTTTCCCTGTATTTCAGCAAACAAACGTTGCTCGGACATCCAATCTTCTTTGCACATTTCTTTAGCTGCGCGCTCGACTATCCCGTGAGCAATCTCGCCCTGCAGAGTGTAGACGCGATCAATAACGTCCTCCTCAAGCTCTGCATCATGTTTTCTTTTTAAATGCGCTATCTTAGGAGGGCCAATAAGTTCCGTGACGGTTCGCCAAGAGCCGCCGTTGTCATAGGTTCCGCCCTTAACTGCTAGTACAAAAGGTTCGGGTAAATTGTGTTTATTGGTGAGTTTCATGGGCGTTATATAAACACAACGCGTTAAGGAATCAAGGGACAATTTTGGCTAGGCAGTAGTGACGGTTTTTGTTACTAGGAAAGTATTGGCGTGTAGCTTAATTGGTAAAGCACCAAGCTGTTAACTTGGGCGATGGCCGTTCGACCCGGCCCGCGCCAGCCAAAACCCTAGGGGGCCGAAAAGGTGAGATAGAGTCAGCCCCCTTTTTATGAAGTCAGCGGTATACTAAGCATTGAAGCCGGACGAATTTGGTTGAACAGTCCCAGAGCACCATTTTCAATCGCAAACACTTAATGCCGACCGTGACGTAATCCGGTATCTCATCATGGAGCCACCGGACTTGAATACATTTTCGTGAAAGAACAAGATATGCTTTGTAACGCTTCTGAGTTTTTATTACTCGCGTTGGTACCATAAAGTTATTTTATGCCATTGTGTTCGAAACTAAAGTGACATGCGTCAACCGACTTAAAGTCACCGCCCCAACAGCATTTAACTAAATCGTTTGAGTAAGACTTCCAAAGTTTGCCTGGTATCTCTAATTCATCTCTAGTAACTAACCAGACCCTATCGAGAAAAATATTGAGATCAACAGCAAGCCTAAGACAATGATTAGAGTTTTTAATTCCTTGGCCTGTGATTGCATAAAGTTGTGCCTGTGAGTCGGGTCGCCACGCTTCTCCGAGCGTAACGTAATAACCCCTACTAGCCAGATCCAAAATGAACCTGGCTAGCGTCTTGGAAAACAAATGTTGCTTTTCAAGTAGGGTGTAATTCATTAGGCCATGCCTCTCGGCTCTGGTAATGAAGCAGTCGAATACAGGACTTTTTTCACCTCCTCTGCAGCCTCTTCCTTATCGGGCTGCTCATCAATCCATTTGATGATGTCCTGTATTACAGGGAAGAGTCCTGGATATTTTTTCATTAGCATTTTGAAACCGTACTTAACTAAGAACGGTCCAATAAATTGAAACAAACGCCAAAACAGACTTGGCATAAATCTCCTTAGTTTTTGTTTATTAAGTAATTCACGAATGAAGTTGCGACCATTGTTAGTAGTCCGCACAAGCCAGACACGACCATAGAGGCAAGTCTTACCGTCGATAATGACGTGACTTTAAATTCTTGTAGCGCGTCTATCTTTTCTTCAATTCGAGAAAGCCGCTCGTACAATTGTTGTAAGTGCAGCTCGTCCATTTTTTATTTCTTGCAGCAGTGGCAAGGGCCAATTTCCATGGCTTGCATTCGAAGCATCATGCGACGAATACGCATAGCACGGAAAAGGCAGAATCTTTTTTTTGCTAGCTTGTGCAGTCTTTCCATCATTTGTTTTTTGCTCATTAGTTTTTCCTTTTTATACGTTACGACTTAATGCTTGGTTGAATGCTAAAACAGCAGCGTACAAGTCATTTGCTTCTGTTCCACTTAAACCAGCTCCAATTGATGCGAATGCGCATTCAAGTTTTGAATACTGACTGGGGTTTCCTGCTGTATTACCTGCGGCTAGATAAAAGTCTTCCGCTGGCAATAAGTGTGATCCGCCCGTGGACACGCTAATTAACTCGTTACCGTTTCTATAACCTTTCATTGACGTGCTAGAAGTTCTTGATGCTACAAACATTCCTCGGCAATCAGTGCTTTGGTCATTGTATCCAAGAACGGTTCCGCCTAATCGAATGAGAAAACCGTAACCAATATTTAAGTTTGGGTTTAGCTGTACGATTCTGTCTAGGTCTGCGTTACCGCAACGAATAGAAGATTCGATTTCGTTAGGAACTTGAGTTCTTGAGTAATAGGAAACGTGAAGGTTATTTGCAGTTAATACGCCACTTGCTGACAAGTGAGTATTTGCATAACCGGTCGTTCCGTTTGGTTTGGCACCTGTGCTTGAATGAGTCCAGCCGCCATTGAAAGTTAATCTAAAAGCGCCGTTTGTATCAGCAGGATTTTTTAAATTAAATTTGTGGCTGTCTGCACTTCCGCCGACCATAGGATAGATAGCCATCATCTTTTCCCAGATGCCAGCGAGCTTTAGTGCTTTTACTAAATTTTGAACGGCATCTTTTTGAGTGGCGTCTGATAATCCAGCAGCAGAACTAAAAGCCGAAGCGTCAGAATCTAAAGTAGCTCTAGCAGTTTTAACTAAAGTAAAACCGGAAATTTTCATAATTTTCCTTTTAGAAAGAGGGGAGCCAGTAAAGGCCCCCCTCCAGTTGTCTAATTAGATGATGAACCAGTGGCTTCCGTTAGAAACAACGGAAACTGATTCGTAAGGCACTTTGATATCGTAGTAAGACTGACCGTCGAGAGTTTGTCCCGATGGAGCAGCAACACGGATATAATTGCTTTCGCTTGCCGAACCAGACTGATCCTTAATCATGAACATTTTTCCTGCGCCTTCAGCGGAAGCCGAAGGGAGTGTCATGGTCTTTCCACCTGCAACACTGGTTACTCCAACAATGTAGTCAGAGCTTGTCAGAGTGTAGCTAGCAGACTTTTCAGCATGCTTAACTTTCAATCCGCCAGTCATTGCGCGGCTACCGTCTAGCTTGAAGAAGGTTAGGTCTTCAGCTTGTCGAGCAGCTTCTTCAGCTTCTACCATTGCTTCAAGAGCAGCAACTTCCCCATCAAGCTCAGAGCTCTTTGCGAAGGTTACGTCTTCTAGCTGGTAGTTACCGTAGTAGCTTGAGCCGTCATAGACCATTTGAATGAAGTCAACTTTAGAAGCACCAGACATTGTGGGAGCTTCACCGTTTGCCCATTCAACGCTTGCAGGCCAAGTGATTTGTCGGCTTCCAGTGCCATCTTGTACGAGCTTAAGCATGTAGCTTCCGCCAGTGACAGGATTTGCAAAGGTTACGGTGCAGCTTGCGCCAAGAGTAAATTCTTGGAAAGGCCCGTTAGCCCAGTTGATTTGGAAGTTAGCGGATTTAGATCCGCCCTGATACATTGCAGGCTTAATGTCATAGTTAGCAGTGACATCAACTTTTTCAGCGAGTTCACCGTCAACATAGGACTTAGTAACCGGATCAGCTTCGAGAGCGTCAAGTCGTGCATCAAGAGCACTTTCCAGAGCTTCTCTTGCGCTTTCTTCAGCGGAAGCGTGAGAATCAACATAAGACTTTGTTACTGGATCAGCTTCAAGAGCATCCAGTCGACCGTCCAATGCAGCTTCTGCGCCTTCTGCGCGAGACTGTTCTGCTGAGATAGCGGAAGCTCTTGCAGAGGCTTCCGAAGAAATCTGACCATCTACATAAGTTTTTGTAGTCGGGTCAGCTTCCAATACATCGATTCTTCCGTCTAGTTCGCTAGACAGAGAACTGATTGCACCGTTTAAGGAGCTGTCAGCAGCTTGGAAAGCAGCAACGATTTCAGTCAAAGAATCAAGAGCAGCGCCGTCGACGTTGCTAAGAACGTTATCAATCTGTCCTTGCAAGTCTGACACTTCGCCATCAACGTATGATTTTGTAACTGGATCAGCTTCCAAAGAATCCAATCGGCCATCTAAAGCAGCTTCAGCGGCTTCAGCTCTGGACTGTTCTCCAGATACGGCAGATTGACGATTGCTGATTTCTTGGTTGATTTGTCCTTGCAGGTCACTTACTTCACCGTCCACATAGGACTTAGTAGTAGGATCGCTTTCAAGAACATCGAGGCGGCCATCAAGAGCTTGATCAGCAGCTTCACGAGCTGACTGTTCAGCGCTTACGGCACCCTGTCTGTCAGAAATTTCCTGAGTAATTTGTCCCTGTAGATCAGAAACTTCACCGTCAACATAAGTCTTTGTGACCGGATCAGCTTCTAAAGCATCAAGGCGACCGCTAAGAGCGCTGTCTGCAGATTGACGTGCAGATTGCTCAGAGCTGATTTGCCCATCGACATAGGTCTTTGTAGTAGGATCAGCTTCCAACGCATCTAAACGTCCGTCTAGTGCACTCTCAGCTCCTTCAGCGCGTGATTGCTCGGCGCTTACTTGGCTATCTACATAGCTCTTTGTTGTCGGATCAGCTTCTAAAGAATCTAATCGACCGTCTAAAGCAGAGTCAGCAAGTTCTCTTGCAGACTGTTCAGCACTGATTGAACCTTCAAGAGTGCTTACTTCGCCGTCAACGTAGGCTTTAGTTACTGGGTCAGCTTCTAAAGCATCAAGACGTCCACTAAGAGCACCTTCGGCTCCTTCTGCTCGGCTTTGCTCGGCAGAGATTGCACCGAATACAGAAGAAGATAGTTGTCCAACGTAAGTAGCAACGTCAGGTTGCCCTTCGAGGTCACCAATCTTTTCGTCAGTGTAATCCTTAGCATCTTGTTCTGCTTTTGCTACAGAGCCTTCGCCAGAACCTTCGATGATATCCAAACGACCATCAAGGGCTTCTTCAGCAGCTTGTGCGCGACCTTGTTCTGCACTTACTGCAGCTTGTCGGTCAGAGATTTCTTGGTCAACTTTTCCATCAACTGCGCCAATTTGATTGGAAACAGTGACAGCAAAATTTTCGTCACCGCCTAATGCATCAGACAATTCTTTCAAAGTGTCTAATACAGCAGGAGCGCTATTGACTAGGTCTGCTACTTTTTGATCAGCATAGTCTTTAGCATCTTGTTCGGCTTTAGCAACGGAACCTTCTCCACTGCCTTCGAGTGTTGATAAGCGCCCTTCAATAGCGCTATCGGCACTCTGTCTAGCAACTTCCTCAGCGGAAATTGCGGAATCTAATTGTGATAACTCTGGCTGAACTGCGTCTTTTGCTCTTTGTTCTGTAAAGAACTTTTGCAACGCACCTTCTACCAGGGTGTCGGTATTTTTAATAAAGGCCATTTAATTTTCCTTATGGATTTTAAATGATGAACCACTCGTCCACGCCATTGCAGACGAGCGTGATTGATTCGTGATCAGCAAGTAGAGAAAGAGTTGAATTAATCCCATCTATCTTGTCCGTTCCTTGCGGAGCCACGAAAACCCTTGTGAGGACATTTGAACTGCTTCCGCCCTCATCTTTAATTACTATGCATCTTCCGCTATTAAGCGAACTGGCCTTTGGAAGCTGTAAAGTCAAAGCTCCAAGGCTTGCATCGCAACCAATGTAATTGTCACTTGTATTAACGCTGTAGTTAGACGAAACAGAGATGCGGTTATATTGAAAAACCCCACCTGAAATGGGTAAATCAATATATTGCATGATTAGAATCCTTTAGTGACGCAAGTTGCGTTAAGGACTCCGCTATCTCCCATGACTTTGGTATAAGTAATCCTAGCCCAGAGATAGTTCACGCTTTCAACGTTCCAGAGAAAATTTCCTGCGCCCGTAAGTGTTATCGCACTATTAGTAACTACAGACCAAGTTCCCGGTACAATTACATTTTTTTCATTATCTTCAGTGTGATCATTGGAACATTCGAGCCGAAGAACTCCGCCGAGTGTTCCGCTAGTTGTGTAGACTGCTTGAATACTATAACCGAAAACTTGATCTAATGGAATAGTCTCGCTCACGATATTGGCTGACATATCCC
>Ga0208465_1000306_pt1 | contig 14736 bp, 12 predicted proteins | sample LakMenEpi31Aug10_FD_150749 | JGI IMG/M metagenome (GOLD analysis project Ga0208465, IMG submission 150749) | Freshwater microbial communities from Lake Mendota, WI - 31AUG2010 deep hole epilimnion (SPAdes) | ecosystem: Environmental > Aquatic > Freshwater > Lake > Epilimnion/Euphotic zone ...
GTGGCCTGCTGGTAACCCAACCCCCACTACTAGACATTGCCAATCTGAATATCACCCACTACCAACGCCAAGCGGACCTTATCCACGCGCTCCACATCGCCGCCATGCCCACCCTCGTCCTAGAGGGCTGGGACGACACAACCGGTTCCGCAACGATGGGCGTGAACTACGCCATCGCCATGCAGCCTGGCAACAAGGCGTACTACGTGCAGGCCGACGCCACCAGCTTCGACGCGCAAATGCAAGAACTCCAGTCACTGGAGGGTCAAATGTCCACGCTTGGCGTGACCAAACTCTTCGGCCAAAAGTTTGTTGCTGAGTCCGCCGAGGCCAAGCGCATCGACCAAGCCCAAAGCAACAGCGTCCTTTCGATCATCAGCCAAGAACTGGAAAGCGCCCTCAACCAAGCCTTCGCCTTCGCTGCCCAGTACGTGGGCATGGAACCACCCGAAATCACGATTGACCGCGACTTCGACTACTACCGCCTGATCGGCCAAGACGTCTCCGTACTGGCCCAACTGAACCAGATGGGTAAAATCAGCGACGCCATGCTGCTGGAAGTGCTGCGTCGCGGCGAAGTCCTGCCCGACAACATCAACATCGAAGACGAACTGGAAGCCTCCACCACAAACGCACTGGCACTGCCAGAAGCCGCAGAGAACACCGGCGACGAGGACATGGAACAGCGCGAAGAGGAACTCGATTCTTAACTGCTAACCTATAAGTGTCCAAGTAACACATAACTGTGCCTGAAGAACAGCAAGCACCAGTAACTCCTGTGGAGGCTGTTGCCCCTCAGCCTGTGGCTGAAAGCTCCGATCTGGCCACCCAACTCGAAGCGCTTCGTGCGAAAAACCAAGAGTTGATTGCCGAGCGCCGCAAAGACCGCGAAAACCGCGAAAACCTCCAGAAACAGCTAGACGAACTACGTGTAGCCCAAGAATCCGCCAAAACCGCCAAATTGGCCGAATCCGGCGAATTCAAAACTCTCTGGGAACAAGCCCAAGAGACCGTGGCCGAGCTTAAACAACAGCTCGCCGCAAAAGAATCCGAAGTGGAACAAATTCGCCAAGGATTCACACAAGAACAAGTGAAGTCAGCCGCTATTGCACAACTTTCTCAAGCTGGTGCACTGGCACCCGATCAGCTGTATCGTTTACTTCAGGAGAACCTACGCGCTAAAGAAGGACAGCCTGTGGCTGTTGTCGGCGGCGTGGAAGTTCCAGTTGGTGAGTACATCGCCAACTTAAAAAACCCCGGCAGCGGTTACGAGCACCACTTTGCAGCTACGAACCGTGCCGGAATGGGTGTTACGGGTAGTGCCCGCAATACAGCCCTCCCCGGCCAAGCCAACCCCTGGTCTAAGGACAGCTGGAACGTCACTCAGCAAATGATGATGCTTGCCAGCGACCCCGACAAAGCCCGGTTGTTGAAAGCCGAAGCCGGCCTCTAGCCCCTGTGGGGCAACCTCCCCAACCTTGACTCCACTGGAGCTACCCAATGTCTGCTTCTAACAGCAACTTCGGGGGAACTTTTCTCTCGAACCTTGTAACTCGTCCCGAGTTTCTTCAGTACACCGCTGAGGGCATCTTCGAGCAATCGAAGTGGGTCCAGAGCGGCATCATCCAGCGCAACGCTGCCCTTGATGCCCGTGCTGGCGGCACCCGCGTGCGCGTGCCTTTCTTCGACCCCATCGCCCCCACCGAAACCCAAATCCTGTCCACCTCCAGCTGGAATGGTGGCCTGGGTTATCTGACCGCCCAGAACGTCACTGCCGACGAGCAAATCATGACGATTCTGCACCGTGGTTTCGCCTACGCCGCAGACGACCTGAGCAAGCTCGGCTCTGGCGCCGACCCTCTGGCCCACGTCCGCAACCAGCTGACCGCCGCCATCAACAAGCTGAAGACCGCCACCCTGGCAGCCCAACTGCTGGGCCTGTTTGGCGGAATCAGCGGTGCTGGCGTGCTTGGCCCCAACCAAACCAACAAGACGTTTGCTGGTGTCCCCGGTTCAATGACGGAGGCCAACTTCATCAACGTCGGCAACGTGGTGGCCGCCAAGGCAGTTCTGGGTGAGCGGGGCGACAACCTCGACTCCATCGCAATGCACTCCAACGTTGCGTACTACCTCCAACAGATCGGGATGCTGACCTTTAGCACCTCCGCACTGTCCACAGGTGGTGCCGTTGTGTGGGGCGGCGGCGGTGTGGGCGTGACCCAAACCGAAGTGGCGACCTTCGCTGGTCTCCGCGTGGTGATCGACGACCAGCTCGTCGCACTGACCGGTGGCACCTCGACCCACGCCAAGAAGTACCCCGTGTACCTCTTCCAGAGCGGCGTCGTTTCCGAGGGCATCCAACAGGATCTCCGCCTTGGTGCAGACCGCAACATCCTGTCGATGCAGGACATCCTGGCTGTCGACTACCACTACGGTTACCACATCACTGGTACCAAGTGGAACGTGGCTGGCGACAACCCGACCAACGCTGCCACCACCGGCAACCTGGCCGACACCGCCTCCTGGAGCCTGGTGTACAGCACCACCAAGCAAGTGCCTATCGCTCGCCTGCTGGTGAACACCCCGTTCGACACCTCCGCCTACGCTTGATTCGAAGCGGAAACCAAGAAGCCCCCGAAAGGGGGCTTTTCTTTTGGCTAATCAGCCCTCAAGCTGCCCTACACGTACCCGCTCCTGGTACTCAAAAATCTCCGGAGCCCGGCCCACCAACTTGTAGGAATGACTCAACAGCTCACGAAACACATGCGGACTAACGGCCAGCTCCTGCTGGATCGTCTCGGCATCCTTACCAGCGGCAAACATCTCGCGGATTGCCACTGCAACGGGCTCCAGTGAGCGAACGGTGTCACCAGGCAACGCGGACGGTGCGGATTTCTCCTTTACTTCTAGGCTGTCAGCAGCTTTGCGAGCAGGCATGAGTACAGTGCGTCTCTTCGTACTACAGGATAACTGTCGCAGCTTTGTTGACGTCCAGTACGGCCAACACCTAGAAGCCCAAGCAGAACTCGAAATGTTTGGCGCAAAGGTGTATCACTCAATGGTGCTGAGCAATCCTCCCAAACAAAGGAAATCACGCACTAGCGCTAGACTCAAACAAAGGATGTACTAACTGTGGCTGCCGTCATTGATGCCACCATCGCTGGGACGTCAGCCAACAGCTACGTAACGCTAGCGGCTGCCAACACATATTTCGAGACCGTCCCAGACTCGGCCACCTGGACCGATAAAACAGACGACCAGAAAAACCGCGCCCTTATCAGCGCCACCCGCTGGATCGACGCCCTGAGCTTCTACGGTGACCGCTGCACTACAACCCAAGCCCTGAAATGGCCCCGCGAGGACTTCGAAGTTGATGGCATCGAACTGGTCTGCACTGTCATCCCTACAGAAATCAAAGTCGCCACCTACGAACTGGCACGCGCCCTCGCCAACGACACCGACGCCATCACGGGCAGCACCGGCACCACCGGCCTCTACGACCAAGTGGAACTGGGCGAACTGAAGGTCAAATACAAATCCAGCTCAATGACACCGGGCATGGTGAACAACGTCTTCGACCTCTATCCCTGGCTGCAGACCTACCTCGGCGCTTATTGCATGGGGGGCGCCACCAACTACGCCGTCCGTCTACGTCGAGGCTGACATGGGCCTGATCGACACCACCTTTGCCCCAATCCCCACCTCAGTCCTTGCCGACTGGGGCCAAAACATCACGTATATCAAAACGTCTACACCCCGCACCTACAACCCAACGACTGGAGCCGTAACTGGCGCCGATACCACGGTCACAGTCAAAGCAGTCATCACCCGAGTCAGCCCGCGTGAAGCCGAAGGTTTATACCAAACCACTGATCTCAAAGTCATCATTGGCGCCAGCGAGCTTGGCACGTACTACCCGACTGAGGCCGACCGCATCCAATACCAGCAAGCTGGAGCAACCCGTGAGGCAAAGATCATCGCCATCACAACCTATCGCGGCGACAACCCGGTTTACCACTCTCTAATCGTGAGGCCCCAGTAATGGCAAGGGACTTTAAACATTTAGTGCGCGACATACAAGAACTAGTTACGAACTCTGCCCGTACAGCCGCAGTAGAGATCATGAATAGTTTGGCCGAACAAGGCCCTGCCTACTCAGGTCAATTCTCGTCTGCCTGGTACGCAGTTGAGCCTGGTCAGCAAGCAGGCGCCCCTCGATCAGCAGGAAACAACATCTACAGATATGACTTGCGTAACGTACCAAAAACACGATTTCGTTCCGGCACTTACTACGAAATAGTCAACGGAGCTGACTATGCTCCACAAGCTTTAGATCTCGAAGAGGGCCGTTTTGAGACCCAGTATGACACTGAAGGTAATATCCTTGAACCACTAAAAACACCAGTAGCCGTTGGCCGCCGCACGGGGCCAAAACGAGGTCAAGTAAGCAACGGTGCTGGTTTTGCTGTAAGCACCGCACCGTTGGACTGGTACGTTACATACACAAGCGGTGGTGCCATGCAACGCGACTTAGGAAACGGTGTCCGCCTCGGTTTTCGCCAAGGCCCTCGCGGCGGCAACGCCCCAGGTACAGGATTTAACTGATGAACTACCAAGCAATCCGCGCTGCCGTCGAAAACCCACTGCTTTCCGCCTTTAGTGCACTGGCACCTGCAGTGCCTGTTTACTTCGACAACATCACAGCGGTACCACCTAACACCACTACTGAGTACGTGCGCGTCAATGTTACTTTCGGTATTACCAACGAACCCACGCTTACCAGCAGCGTTGACAACGCCCGTGGCGCGATTGTTATCCGCATTTTCACGGAAAAAGGACGCGGCCCAGCCCGCAACCAAACGCTGATCACCACTGCAGTCAACGCACTGGAAACACTCAACAACACCGCCAAAACAACCAGCGGCGTATTTTTCCGCGTTGGCGAAATTAACGGCCCGACGTTTTCGACAACAGAAGATGCGCCCCACTTTATGGGGCGGATAGACACGTCCTACGTTGCAACTGTGTTGTCGTAGGTAATGCTTAGTTACAGGCGCTAACCTGTATTAAGCCGGGCAGTGCCCGCCCAACAACGTTCACTTGGTACGCCCTATGGCCACCACCGTTCTGTCCGGCACGTCCGGCGCCCTCTACTACAAACCCGCCGGTACCACCGGCACCTTCGGTGAATCCGGTGTCAACATTTCCACCGATGTGATCACCGTCGCCCCCTACCTGAACTTCAAGGTAGGCGACCCGGTGAAATTCCGTGTGGTGAATAGCCAAACTGGCGGCTCCGGTACCGGCACCCTGCCTGCGCCTATCTCCGACGCCACCACCTACTACGTCCTGAGCTACACCGCTGCGACTGGTGCACTCACCGTATCGACTACCGCTGGTGGCACCATCCTGGCCATCACCGATGACGGCACTGCCGTTGCCCCCAACGAGTTCGAGGTTTACTACGCCGACTTCGCCGTAGTTGGCCAAGTCCGCGACTGGAGCTTTGAGATCAGCCGCGCTGAAATCGACGTCACCACCATCGGTCAAACCCCCGGCCAGTACGTGCCCTTCCGCAGCTACATCAGTGGCTTCGGCGATGGCACCGGCACCGCAACGGTCTACATGACCAACGAGGACGCCGCCCTGTCCAACCGCATGATCGAGGACGTGCTCCAGCGCCAGCAAACTGGTGCAGCCTTCAAGCTCTACACCGACCGCGTGTTCAGCGGCGGCACTCTGAGCGAAACCCTGAGCCGCTCGATCTCGTTTGATGCAGTGCTGACCTCGGCCAGCCTGAACATCAACCCCGACGACGCCCAATCGGTGACCGTCAACTTCCGCCCCGCTGCTACGCCTACCTTCGATTTCAGCCAAGCCTGATAATCTGCTGTCGCAGCCAGTTCAGCAGCCCCGGCCCCAAGCCGGGGTTTTTTATTTCTACTCCGCTACACTAATCGCATACCCCAAGCACTGGTATGCCCGTTCCTGTACGCGCAATCGACCGTCTCCGCAAGGCCGCCAACCTGGAGCCCGTCAAGAAAGTAGTAGAGCTTTCCGATGGCACCAAATTCGAAATGTGGGTGGCACCGCTGACAATGGCTGAGCGCGAACGCGCCCAAAAGCAAGCCAAGTCCGACGATGCCAACGCCTTTGCGCTTCAACTGCTGATCGCCAAGGCCCTCGACGAATCCGGCGCCAAGCTGTTCAGCGTCGGCGAGGTGGACGTCCTGAAAAACGAAGTTAAGGACAAAGACTTGCAAGCGCTGATGCTGGCGATCCTGACCGACGACGCCGAGCCCATCGACCCAAAATCCTGAGCGCCGAACTCCGCAAGGACAGCTGGCTCATGCTCCAGTTTGGCGTCGCCAAAGAGCTGGGCCTAACCCTGACCGAAGTTCGGACCTCGATGACAGCCGAAGAACTCCTCGGCTGGAGCGCCTATTTTCAGATCCTCAATGAGGACCAGCAAAAGGAGCTGGAAAAAGCCAAACGCCGCCGCTAACCCGGCGGCTTTTTGTCGCGTAGACTGTTTTTACGCTAGTGCTAACAGGTCGGTGGCCGATTACAACGCCAATATCAAGGTAAATGCAGATACTCGGGACGCTGAGCAGGCAATAAAGCGCTTAACTGCAGAACTAAATAAAATTCAGAACATATCTACAGCCGTAAAAGGTGTAAAAAATATTGGCGAAGCGTTTGTACCGCAACAAGCATTAACAAGACTAGAAAAAGGTCTTCAAACAATAGCTAGCCGCGCAAATACAACAGAAAAAGTATTTGCTCGTCTCGTAGAAGGTGTAGGCACCTTAGGTGCATCAGGCGCTGTACTAGAAGGTCTTAACCAAGCACTTACAGGTATTGCGACAACAACCGGCCAATCAGCAGCTAACTTTTCTGGCGCAGCGCGCAAAATTGACGAGTTTGCGTCGGCAGGCGATTCACTACGCACCACACTGGCTCAAGTAAACAATTTACTTGTTGACGTAGGACACGAGATTGCCCGAGTTGTTGTCCCTGGCTTTGCGGCCATGGACGATACAGCACAAGCAACAGCTCAAACAGCAAACAAACTGCAGTACGCTCTGCAGCAATTTTTAGACTCGTCTGAAGGTATTCGTGCTTTTGTTAGTAACATAGGCACACTTCAAGGTGCAGCTGGAGCAGCAACTGTAGGACTTATAGCGCTAGCCGCTGTTGTGGAGGGTCAATTATCTGAAGCGCTTTACGACATTGATGCCAGCGCTTCAACAGCACTAAAACAACTTGCCGATGATGCCGCACAAGGTGCTAGCGAGCTTCAACGCCTTATCCGTGCAACGCAAGGAACAGTAGAACAATACGACAACTTAATTGCTAAAGGCAGAGAGCGTTTACGCACTGTCAACGCAGAGTCAGATGAAGCACGACGTGCCGCTAATACGATTACACAAGGTCAAAAGCTACTTAATACCGAACTGGAGCGTCAGAACGACCTATTGCTTGAAGCTAGAGGACTAAGACCACAAACTGTTGAAAATAAAGCAACAAACACGTACAACGTTACTCAGCGCAGAAAAACATTTTTGGAAGAGCAAGCTTCCGACATAGAAGCACTTAATGAAAGTTTGCGCAGGCTGGAAAGTCGTCAAATCAACTGGGCCGATGCCCTTGGTATTGACGCTATTGAGGGTGCAGCACGTAACGCTGATCGCCTATCGCAAGCATGGACAAAAAACCAACAAGCGCTTACTAGTTGGGAGGTTGCTTTAAGAGAAGGGGGTCAATGGCTTAAAGAGTTACAAGCGTCTATGCGTACTGATGCTGCTGATGCTTATACACGCGCACTTCTTAATCAGCAACGAACACTAGATGCTTATGCAGACTCTGCAGCACAAGCACGTAGAACTATTGAAGGTTCGGGTTATACGGGAGAAACACCCGCATTGCGCCCTGCTGGCTTTACCGATCAAGATGTAAGAATTAAGAATCTGCTTGATGACCAAGAAGCAGCCGCAAAAACTATATTTAATCTTGAAAACGAATTCAACAAAAAAGTTCACTTTACGGAGCTTGAATTTATTCGGAAAGAACTAGAAGCAGAAATAGATAAGATTGAAGCAATCGGCGCTGCGCAGAAAAAAGCTGATTCGGCAGCCCTCAAAGATTTTGATGCGCGTCTAAAAGATCGCACAGAAAAGTCAGCACGTCGCCGCGAGATGACCGAAAACGTCATCATTGGTGGCGCCTTCCCAATGCTGTTTGGCGGCGGCCTCGGAACTGTAACCGGCGGCGCATTGGGAGGTTTGATTCCAGGCAACCCAATGCTATCTGTGGCCACCAGTGCCGTTGGCGCACTGGTGGATCAATTCGTCGCTTCTGTGACGGAAGCAGGAAGTGCAATGCGTGATCCGATCACAAATTTCCAAAAACTTGCGGATGCAGGTTTAATTGCCAGCCGCAGCCAAAAACAGTACATCGAACGCTTAATTGAAGCCGGTCGCGTAACAGAAGCCGCTGCAGCTATTCAAGCCGAGCTAGTAGAGAAAATAGGCGCACAAGGCGTCAAAGACCTCCAAAATGCTGGAGCTGCAAGTGACTCATTTAATAAAAAGTTGGCCGAACTAAATCTGCAGATGCAGGCGGCTGTAGCCGGACCACTTACCGATCTACTTACCTGGCTCAATACATTTCTCGCCAGTGTCACCGCATACAATAGACAGCAAGCAGCGCAAACTGATTTCCTTACTTCCCTGCAACAAACAAACCCGCAAGCGTATCAACAGTACTTTAGAGAATCAATGCAACTACGTGAAGCTAACAATGGTGTTGTTAATCCTCAAGCATTACAACGTCTGCAGCAGCAATACATGCAACGTTTTAATTTACAGCCCGGAGCTGTAAGTTCTTCTATCGACAAGACTCCAGAACTTCAAGCACAAGCACAAACAAGAGAACTTGCCGCCCAAGTACAACTAGAAGGCCAAAAGCTAACTCTGGCCGGAATGTCCTTAGAAAAGGACGGCCAAAGTTACGTGGCCGTAGCCAAACAAGTAGCTCAGCAAGAATACAAAAACAAACTACTCGAAATTCAAAATTACTGGATAGGTAAGGCGTATGACGCTACAAAAAATCAGTTAATGATACAACAGGCCAACTTAAAATACGCGGCTGAAGTACGTAACATTGATCAACAGGCTGCGCGAGCTGCAGAACAAACTAATCAGGACAGAATCAGAGCTTACCAGCTTATGCTTCAGCTGCAAAACCAGCTGGCGCAAACAGTCCTCGATGAATACGCAATTCTAGAAAAAGGTGTAGATCTGTATAAAGGACCTATTGCTGGGTACGAGCAGAGTTTAATTCTGCTGGAAAGGCGCGAAGGAATTCAAGAGGGGATTATCCGTAACGAATACGCTTCGGCAAAAGCCTCAGAGGACTATGCTACTAATCAAAAAACGATTGATGCTACGTTTGATAATAGACTAAACAACTTAAAGTTAGAATATAAGTACTTGAAAGAAAACCTAAACGTACAGCGGGAACGCGCCAAGCTAGAACAAGAATTAGAAGCGCAGCAACTACTAAGTCAAAATGCCCAGCGCCGTATAGCAGGTCAGACTGAAATTGATAGGCTGCAAACCCAGCTTGAGTTTCCCTTTGGAGGCGAACAATTAGAACGAGATATGCAAATGCTAGATCAGTACATGCGACGTTTAGATGAACTTATTCCTATACAAGAAAAAATAAACGCGTTAGAAAAAAGTATCGAAAGCGCACGAAACACACCGGGCGTACTTACTGATACTCAGTTAAACGCTAAACAGGCCGAACTTGCTGTACAACAAGACCAGTTAGCCCAGTTAGAAACAGAACTACAACTTCGTGATCAACTAGAGCAGCAACTTTTAAGGCAACAGCAAATTTACGAAAAGTACGGGTTCATCGTCAACGAAGTATCACAAGCCTTTAGCGATTCAATTACAGGAATAATCACTGGCACGACCACGGTAGCCGAGGCGTTTAGCCGCATGTTTGAAAACATCGGCAAAGCCTTCATTGATATGGCTACGCAAATGCTGGCACAGCAACTGTTTATGACAGTACTACGTTCCTTTGCAGGGGGTGGGAATCCGGCAGGCAGTGGAGGCAACGTTCTACCAGGAGGATGGCAACAGTACGCGTTCGCCGAAGGCGGCTTTGTTACTGGTCCCACTCGCGCTCTAATTGGCGAAGGTGGCGAGCCGGAATACGTCATTCCGCAATCCAAAATGACCGCCGCCATGTCTCGCTATTCGCGTGGCGCACGTGGAGAATCTGTGATTCCTGGCAGCGGTGCCAGCACTGAAGGCGGAGGCGCAGCAGCTGCTTCGATGGAACCCATCGACGTTCGCTACAGCGTGGAGCGCATTAACAATGTCGAGTACGTTACGGCTGACCAATTCCGAGCCGGCATGGCACAAGCCGCCCAACAAGGCGCCATCCAAGGCGAACGCCGCGCCATGCGGACCCTGACTAACAGCGCTGCTGCTCGCGGGAGGCTCGGAATCTGATGGAATTCAACTACGGCCACTTGTTCGAGGTTGGCCCAACCAATCAAACCCGCTTCAGCTTCCAAAACTTTCGCATCAACGCACAGATTACGCACAACAATCGCAACTACCTATATCTACCTTTCGGATTTGGCGGTGCGGTTGCAACGCTCAAGGGCGACAACCTAGATGCCACCTTGCAATTCGGCAACACCGACATCACGCGCAACTGGACCGCCGAAGCAATCCAAGGTTTGTGGGTCGGCAAAGTGACCACAGTTTTGTGGTCAGAAGCCAGCATCGCCCGCGTTCTGTACAGCTATTGGGGTGTCTGCTCTGCCGGCGGCTGGGATGAAACCAGCATCCAAGTTTCGCTGAACAGCGTGCTGGATGCCGTTGATGCAAACGTACCAGCCCGCCGGTTGACGCGCCGCACAATCGGCAACATCCCCTTTACCAGCTCTGTACGTGTGTGAGCACCTGATTGGTCGCCCCTACACCTACGGCGAGAACGATTGCATCAACCTTGTCCTCGACGCCTTAGGCGAAATGGGCATGAATCCACCAGCGGTCAATGCCAACTGGTACGCCATGACCCCACGGCAAGTCTTGCGAGAGCTGGAACGCTTCTGCAATCGCATTGACTGGCCGGCTTACGATGGTGACATCACGTTGTTGGCCGCCAGTCCGCTGGCATTTGGGGTTGCATGGCAGAACGGTATCCTCTTCATAAACCCCTTGATCTCCGCAGTGGACTGGAAACCGGCGGACAAACTTACGATCCGCCGCTCCTACCGTATGAAGTTGCGCTGATCGAAGCGCTGGGATGCAGCGAGGAGGATTACAAACAGTTTGTTCGCTATGCGCGTGATGCTGCACATGTTCGCCCCGCCGAATACGAGCGCATCCCGGAGATTTATGCACTGGGACCTGGAGTAATAGCTGCTGCATCGTATTTAGGTACTCAAGCTGCAGCTAAATCAGCAACAGCAATTATTCTTACCAACCTCGCCATCGGTATTGCCTTAACTGCCGCCAGCATGTTGCTGGCACCCAAGCCCCCGGCTGTTTCCGATAAGCGCGTCAAGCAGCGCGAGCTACGCAACCAGATTGGTCCCAGCCGCTTTAATCAAACCTCATCGTTTGACAACATCGCGTCTCTTGCCGAGTACGGGCAAGTCATTCCTATCCCTTTCGGCAAGCTCGATGTTGGCAGCGACGGTGTAGATACAGGCGGCCTGACACTGACGCCCGCACTTGTCTGGAGCCGTGTTTACTCCTACGGAACCTACCGCGCATTTGAGGGCATCTACGTTGCCGGCCAGTACGGACTGGCAACGCCAAAAATTGCCGGTGTCCGCCTTGGCACCTTTGCACTTAACAACCTAAACCTCAACGAATACGCGCTGTTTTGGTCTTCGCAGGCCGGCAAAAACAACCCTGCCAGTGTCCGCAATTTGATCGGCGGCACCCAAGGCGCACGCGACTCTGGCACATCCGGTCGCCCTTTTGTATTTACTGCCCCAAGCATCGAACAAGACGTTGACGACTCGGCGTCAATGGCACACTCGCCCCAGTCGCAGGTGCAGTTTGGTACTGCCACACCAATCCACAACGGCACTGCATATCGCTACAACTGGGAAATCATCAGCGCCCCGAGCATCAGCTTCGAGGGCGAAAACGGCGACGAAACCAAGAAAGAGATTCGCGCCCGCCGCCGCAAAATTGCCGGCAGTCTTGCCGATCAAATTCCGGACGACAGGGAGAGTGCTGACGCTCGCGCTGGGCAGCCCGGCGTGGGTCGCGCCTACTCCCGCACAATGGGCCTCACGCACCATCGCCCAGTCAATAGTTCTCTCGCCACCGAGTACAACAGCAAATCAGTCGTCAACACCCAAAAGGGCGATGTGATCAAGTTCACCCTTTACGACCAAAACTGGGTCGAGCTAAACAGCGACTTCACTTACAACGGCTACAAAACAGAAACCACGGTCAAAGACCTTAAAGATTCAGCCAAGACTTGGCGCGAGAACGCATCGGATCTGCTGAGCGTTGGCACCGAATGGATTATCGGCGCAACTGTATGGCGTGTCACCAAAAATGAAGGTATTGATAACGTCGACAGCCGCCTCGTGGTTGACATGGAGTGCGTAGAAGTCCTAGGCGACGACCGCATTGGTATCGCTGGTGAACGAGCTGTCGGCAAAGCGCTGGCTGGTTACGAAGGCGCCACATTCGACCAAACGATCCATTGCGACATCAACCACTGGCCGCTGTGCCGCTACTACGCCTCCTCAATACGCCCAGTTAGACGCGAAACGCAAGTCATCGAACTGGGTATCCGGTCCCAGGTATGGAATCGCGCCGAGGGCTTGTGTAATTTCAGCACCATCCCCACCCCAGCCAAGCTCTTCCGTTTTGACAAAAAAAGTGTCACGGTTACAACTCCACGCCAAACGCGTTACTTCAACCGCGCCAGCTTTTTTCAGATTGCAGTACGCCCAGTGCCCACTGGTTCGATAATACGTGAGTGGTCTGTAATTCCGCAACTTTTGTGTGTAGTGGGCCGTAGTCCCGTCGATCTGCACAATTACATTCGCATCAAAGCTAGCGACACTGAGTACTACGAGTACAAATTTATCCCGAAAACAGGCGCCGATATTTACCATAACTACGCCGGCTTTTCCGCATGGCGTCTCAAGGCCGACGAAGAGCGCGTATTGGGCTGGAGCTTATTCGAGACCGCTTACGGCTCCTTTAGTTTGCAGACCAATGGCATGGTTGTAAATGTCAGCGACATCAAAGATTCTCCTCAACTTTTGACTGACAAAAACGACGCAAATAATGTTCCGACTGTTCTACCGACCACCTATAGCCCCACAGCTATTGCAGTTAGCGAAACGCGTGTCGCGTCAGGCACCAACCGCGCTGTAGTAGACGCATGGCTGACGCACATCTTTGGCGCAGCAACAGACGAGCGCTATCAAACCACAACCCAAACTCAAAAAATCACCATTTCAAAATCGGGCAAGCCCGAGCACACACTGGAGTTCAGGGTGAAAGCTACATCGGTAAAAAATAAAGATAAGGATAAAGACAGCATCCGCCGCTGGACTTGGCAAGAGATCTCGTACACAGTTTTGAATTACGTAGGAAGCTGGCCCATTGGCACAAAAGCTGAGTTGCAAGTAAACGGCTTAAACAGCATCACAAACCCGTTCGCAAAAGCCAACGGCTACACCTCGATCACGCTTGCCTTTTCCGTTACTCAAGTTGAGGAAAAAATCTTGCGCCCAAGGGACGCCGACCTCAGCACAGCCGAGCGCTCGTTTGAGATTGGCACTGGTATCGCTGACTGCAGCTATTTCGAAGAGCTAAACAAAAGCAACGAAAGCGGCCCCGAGCACGAGATCGTTTACGTCAACGAGTACGTCACCAACGATGCAACGCCTGAATACACAAATATGTCTGTCGTCTCTTTGAGCATGAAGAGCAGCGGACAGATCAGCAGCGTCGATCAGATGCGACTGTGGGTACCAGAGGGTATTGCCGTCCCACGCCTGCTCGACAACACAACCGGAGCTAGCAACAACTTTGCTGACCTGGTGCTGTACCTCCTTCAAAACTCCGAGCAGGGCTTGGGTAGCACCATCCCTGCCGAGCTGATCGACACCGCAAGCCTTACGACTACCGCCCGCTTCCTGAACGCCAACAAGATTTTCTTTGACGGCGTTATCGAAGAATCAGAAAATTTGCGCTCGTTCTTGTACGATGCAGCGTCATTGCAGCTCTGTAATTTCACCATCAAAAATGGGCGGTTCGGCATGATGCCGGCACTCCCCTACGACAGCAACGGCAAAATCGCGGCACTGCCGATCTCGGTGGAGCAAATTTTCACTGCAGGCAACATCATCGAAGGCAGCCTGCAGCTCAGCTACCTAGATGCAGCACAGCGGATCGACACCACAGTGCAGGTGCAGTGGCGCGAAACACTAGAAAACGAGCTACCTACACCGCGCTCTGCCGTTGTTTCCTGGACCGATGCAAGCGGTGACACCTCGAACCAGCAAAACATCGACCTCAGCGATTTCTGCACAAACCGCGCTCAGGCTCTACTCACGGCAAAATTCCTGTTGGCAACACGTCGCCGCATCACCCATAGCGTCGCCTTCAAAACTGTGCCAGATGGCCTGAGCATCGAGCCCGGCTCGTATATCCGCGTACT
>Ga0208465_1000307_pt1 | contig 14727 bp, 12 predicted proteins | sample LakMenEpi31Aug10_FD_150749 | JGI IMG/M metagenome (GOLD analysis project Ga0208465, IMG submission 150749) | Freshwater microbial communities from Lake Mendota, WI - 31AUG2010 deep hole epilimnion (SPAdes) | ecosystem: Environmental > Aquatic > Freshwater > Lake > Epilimnion/Euphotic zone ...
AGGGCTGGCTTCGGCCAGAGCCCTATTACTCTAGCAACTTTAAGGTGACGGGTTGAGACCAGCAGGGGAGACGGGGGGATAGGGGGACAGGGAGAGATTTACTGCTCACTTAAATCTTGCTAGACCACTACGACAGGGCAGATTAGTCAAGACGAGTATTGGGCAAGCGCTGCCTTCGCCACCGGCGAAGGCTATAACTCTGACTAAAGCCATCAGTATTCACAGAATCCCTTGACGTTCTAGAAAACAGTAGCTTAAGATACAGAAAAGAAATCGTTCATCCTTATTGAAGTATTTTTATGGACTTCGTTAGGACGGAAGTAGGGGTTGATCCCCCCGAAGGAACGCGCCCCAATCTTTGGATCAATCTACTACGTTGATCATTTTGGAGGCGACAGTATGAATCTCACCTATCGCGGCGTCAGTTACGACTATACTCCTCCCAAGGTGGAGTTTACCCCTAGCAACGAAGTTGGCAAGTTCCGAGGCCTTGACATTCGTTTTCGTGCCCTGAAGAAGGCTCCAGTGCAGCAGCCCACCCTGGATTTGGTTTACCGTGGGGTAGCCTACAGTACTCATCCGACTCAGCCATCGGTCAGCCAAGCGGTGGTGTCCACCCCTACCCCAGTCCAAACCGTTGAGGCAGGGCTAGTCAACACCGAAGACAGGGCCCGGTTAATGATGATGAACCGTCATCGTTCCGTCAAGCAGCGTCAGCAATCGATGCTGGCCCGCCTGGCCACGGAGGCGGGGCTAGCTACGGGTGCGTCTAACTACTGGAACCACATTCAGGGCAAGGTCCACCCCAGTTTTTGGGCCACCTACAGCCGCAGCGGTGCTGCAGTTAGCTAGCTGATTGCCCGCGAATTAGCCCTACCCCCCAAGCCCCCAGAGAGTTTATCTCTGGGGGCTTTCAATAGGTCTATTGGGTCAGACGGGGGCGATGACCATGGAATCGATACCGCCAATAGTCTTGGAGAATGCGATCGTGGTCAAAGCAAAGTTGGCCAGGGGACTCCCAGGGCTGGATGATAGCAGCGGTCTTAGCATCGTCCCCGGCCACGGGGTCTGCCTGGGCAGTGGCTAAGAACACCACACTGAGGGTGTGCTGGCGGAGGTCTCGGCCGGGATCGGAGTAGACGGCAAATTGTTCCACCAGGGTGACCGCCAGCTGGGTTTCCTCCAGGGCTTCTCGACGGGCGGCGGTTTCCACCGACTCTCCGTAGTCCACAAAGCCGCCGGGTAGGGCCCATCCCAAGGGAGGGTGATGGCGTTCGATCAGGACAATGGGGCGGTGGGGGCGGTGAATCAGCTCAATAATCAGGTCCACCGTGGGGGTAGGATTGCGATAGGTGGCCATGGCAACAGAAAAGTGGACGAATAGAGGGATCACAGCCCCATCTAGGCGGGCTGATCATGAACCATCGCTATGGTACAGTCAACTGGAATCCCCTAGGACTAACTATGCCCTTTCCCAGAGCCAGCGGCATCCTGCTACATCCCACCAGTTTCCCCAGCCCTTGGGGAATCGGCGATCTCGGTCCGGCGGCCTACGCCTTTATCGATTTTCTAGAGGAAACTGGCCAGCAACTCTGGCAGGTACTGCCCCTGGGCCCACCGGGACACGGTAACTCTCCCTATATGGGCTATTCCTCCATGGCCGGCAATCCCCTGCTGATCAGTCTAGACCAGCTCTGCGATCGCGGTCTACTCACCGTCGATGAGCTGACCAATCTGGGTTCCCTCCCTACTGATGGGGTGGCCTTTGATCGGGTGGTGCCCCTCAAGACCGCCCTGCTGGAGCAGGCGGCCCAGCGCTTCCAGGCCCAGGCGGATATCTCAGAACAGCAGGACTTTGAGCAGTTTTGTCAGGATTGCCACTTCTGGGTAGAGGAATTCGCCTTTTTCATGGCCCTCAAACAGGCCTTTGGCGGCGTCAGTTGGACCGAGTGGGAGGCCCCCCTGGCCCGTCGCCAGCCGGAAGCCCTAGCGGTGTGGCGGCAGCGGCTGGCTAAGGAGATTTTCTGCCATAAATTCCTACAGTTCGAGTTTCATCGCCAGTGGCGGGGCCTCAAGCAGTACGCCAACCAGCGGCAGATTCAAATCATTGGCGACATCCCGATCTACGTGGCCCACGACAGTGTGGATGTTTGGGCCTTTCCTGAGAACTTTATGATTGACCCGGATACCCTAGCCCCCGCCCAGATGGCCGGAGTCCCCCCCGACTATTTCAGTGCCACCGGTCAACTTTGGGGTAACCCCACCTACAACTGGGAGCAGTTACAATCCCGGGGCTTTGATTGGTGGATCCAGCGGTTTAAAGCCTTGCTAGATTACGTCGATCTGGTTCGGGTCGACCATTTCCGGGGTCTACAGGCCTATTGGGCCGTACCCGCCGGAGAGACCACCGCCATCCATGGGGAGTGGGTTGAGGCCCCTGGGGCTGAATTATTTGAGGCGATCGCCGCCGCACTGGGTAGTCTACCGATTTTGGCAGAGGACCTGGGGGTAATCACCCCAGAGGTGGAGGAACTGCGGGACCGGTTTGGGTTTCCTGGCATGAAGATTCTTCAATTTGCCTTTGGCTCCGACAGTGGTAACCCCTACCTGCCCACCAACTACGTCCACAACAGTGTGGTCTACACCGGTACCCACGATAACAACACCACGGTGGGGTGGTTTGATACCCTACCTAGCTACGAGCAGGACCGCCTGCTGCTCTACACCGGTTGTTTCTGTCCCGAGGGAATCCACTGGACCTTGATTCGCCTGGCCCTGATGTCCGTGGCCAACCAGGCGATTATCCCCCTGCAGGATGTCCTGGGTTCCGGCGGCGACTCTCGCATGAACCGCCCTGGGGAGGCGGAGGGGAATTGGAGCTGGCGTTACCCCGCTGATGCCCTCAGTTCCGAGGTCCGTCAGCGCCTACAGGCCCTAACGGCACTGGCCAACCGGGCTGCCCCCCCCAGGCCATGGTCTTCGGAGGCCGAGGCAATCGACTGAAGCCTAGACCAGGTCTTCCTCCAGGTCAGCCTCCTCCTCCAGACCGGGAGCTTCCTCGACTATCACGGCCCCGCCGGATATGGCCAGTTTCTCGCGCACCTGGGCCTCTACTTTTGTGGCGAAGGCCTTGTCTTCGATCAGGCGCAGGACCGTATTATCCCGACCTTGGGCGACGTTATCCCCCTCGTAGCTGTACCAGGCCCCCTTACGTAGAATGACGCCGGTTTGCTCCGCCAAATCCACCAGGCAGCCCATGGTGGAAATCCCCTGGCCGAAGAGAATATCAAACTCGGCGATGCGGAAGGGGGGAGCAACTTTATTTTTGGCCACCTTCACCTTGGCTCGGATGCCGTATTCCTCCGTACCCTTCTTGAGGGTTTGGATGCGGCGGATATCTAACCGCACCGAAGCATAGAACTTTAGAGCATTACCGCCGGTGGTGGTTTCGGGGTTACCGTAGGATACCCCGATTTTTTGCCGCAACTGGTTAAGGAAAATGACCGTGCACTGGGATTTACCGATACTACCGGTAATTTTCCGAAGGGCCTGGCTCATCAGACGGGCCTGGAGACCAACGTGGGCATCCCCCATTTCTCCTTCGATTTCCGCCCGGGGCACCAGGGCGGCGACGGAGTCTACCACCACCACGTCAATGGCGGAGGATCGCACTAGTTGATCCACCACCTCCAACCCCATCTCACCGGTGTCAGGCTGGGACACCAGGAGCTCATCGATGTTAACCCCCAGGGCTTGGGCATAGACCGGATCCAGGGCATGCTCCGCATCTACAAAGGCGGCTACCCCCCCGGACTTTTGCACCTCCGCCAGGGCGTGGAGGGCAACGGTGGTCTTCCCGGAACTCTCAGGGCCGTAGATTTCGATAATGCGGCCCTTGGGCAAACCACCCCCCAGGGCTAAATCAAGGGTGAGGGCACCGGTGGGAATGGTTTCCACCTTCATCCGGGCCGCATCGCCAAGACGCATGATGGAACCCTTGCCAAAGTTACGCTCAATCTGGTTGAGAACCAGGGAAAGCGCCTTCTGTTTCTCCGAAACCTCGTTATTTTTGGAAGCCATAGCTGTCTGGAAATAGGTGGGAAAGAACGCAACGGAAAGAACCAGTAGGGGATACACGGGTTAAGCAAGGGAGCTAGCCTTAGTAAACCCCTAGCCTGGGCAAAAGTCTAACCACAAAATAGAGCTTTGGCCAGAACGCTTAGAACAGGGCCGATCGCTCAATTTGATGCCTCGTAATCTGTCATAGGAGACCAGCATGTCAGCTAGCAGCCATGGGAGAACGGAATACCAGAAGACTAAACCCTGCCTTGTCTTCCTGAAACCAATATAGTACACTTGAACCATCAAGGCAAGCCCTAGGGGCAATGGCGAGGTGAATTACCCATGGTAACCCGTTCTTTAATACATGTTTCCGTATTCCCTGGCTGGATTGCCGGTGTGACCTATCACCGGGGTGAGGGTTATCGCTGTTGGGTGATTAACCCCGATCTGGCGGTGCTAAACGATGGCGAAATCTACCCCAGTAGCCAGGCTGCGATCGCCGCTGGGCGTCAATTCATTCACTATTCCATTGAGGCCGGTTCCTCCGGTTAGCCGGTGATCGTCCCTAGCCAGCTGAGGGGGTGGGGTTTAGGGGGGAGATGTTTTTACTGCGAAAGGTAATGGTTGCCCCATCGTTAGACTGTTCCACTACCAACAGGGGTGTCGGTTTAGCCTTCTGATCCCAGTGGATATGGGCAATGCGGCCCTGGATAGTCGGTTGCCAGTGGCTATCCTGTAGGGATGAGTCCATAAAGTTCTCAATGCAACTGATTAATTCCTTAATGGTGGCGGAGGTGGTTTGGGTGGGTAATTTAGCCAACTTGATTTGAATGCGAAACAGCACCCGCTGGTTGGCCGTGGAGGTATCGTCGAGTTTATATTCTACGTCAAAGATTTCGTCCACTATGCGAGCCCTGCCCCCCAATCCCATGGGGCTGGGGGAGGGGCGCAAGGCCGTGGTAATTTTCTGTTTTACCTTAGCCTTAAGCTGATTCACAATCACGGCATGGAAGAACTCCTCCTCCATACGCAGGCGCAGATAGTCGAGGTTAAACTCCCGGGAATGGATCAGGTCAGGATTACGCTCCATCTTGCTAAGGGTTTGCAGCGCCATTCTCATCTTTTTGCGTAGATCCTGGCTAAGGTAGCGCTCTCGCTGCAATTGCTGGGTGAGTCGACGAATTTGCCGATAGCTATGGAGGGTAACTATCAGGGCTGTCAACACCCCTAAACCTGTGCCGATCATCCACAGATGAGGGTTCTCTAGGACAGTGGGTAGGCCCTGGTCACCAACAACGGCGGTTATGGCGATAGGTACAGTCATGACTAGAGCTTTAGGGTAAGCGACCAAAGGATAAAGATTAGATTTATACTTCCCAAAAGCTTATTCCTGATCTACCCCAGCCCTGATCTAACCCAGGGTGAAGTGCTGGCTTAGGCGGCCGTCAGGCCACGGTGGCGGAGTAGGGCATCGGGGCTCGGTTCCCGGCCCCGGAAGCGCTGAAACACATGCATGGGATGGTGGCTACCCCCCAGGGATAGGACCGTATCCCGAAACCGCTGCCCAATTTCCATCAGGGCGACCTGGTCGTCTAGGCCGGCTTCTTCAAAGGCGGCAAAGGCATCGGCGCTAAGCACCTCAGCCCAAAAGTAACTGTAGTAGCCGGCGGCGTAGCCCCCCGCAAAGATATGGCTAAAGGAGCAGAGGAAGGCATCCTCCGGTAGGGGTTCCAGGACAGAGGACTGACGGGCAATACGTTGACTAAGTTCGGTAACGGTTTCATCACTATCAGGACGATAGCGGTGGTGCAGTTCCAGGTCAGTCCAACCAAAGCGAATCTGACGGAGGGTAGCGGTACCGGTCATAAAGGTACGGGCCGCCAGTAGCTTCTGGTAGAGATCCTCCGGCAGGGGCTGACCGGTTTGATAATGGCGGGCCAGGTCCAGCAAGGTTTGGCGATGATAACACCAGTTTTCCATGAACTGACTGGGGAGTTCCACCGCATCCCACTCAATGTTGTTAATGCCAGCGGCGCCAGGATAATCCACCTCCGTCAGCATATGCTGTAGGCCATGACCAAACTCGTGGAAGAGGGTTTCCACTTCGGCAAAGGTCATCAAGCTGGGCTTGCCGTCAATGGGCGGCACCTGGTTGCAGATCAGGTAGGCAATCGGTAACCGCACTGTACCGTTGATTTTGGCACGGTTGATACATTCGTCCATCCAGGCCCCACCACTTTTTTCTGCGGGGCGACTGTAGGGATCGAGATAAAAGTGGGCGATCGGTGCTTGCTGACTGTTGAGTACCTGAAAGTAGCGGACATCAGGGTGCCAAACCGGGGCTTGGCCATCGGCAGGAAGAATGGTAATGGCGAAGATGCGGTTCGCCAGGGCAAAAAGACCCTCCAACACCTGGGGCAGGGGAAAGTAGGGACGTAGCTCCTCGTCCTTGAGGCCATAGTTCTGCTCCCGAATCCGCTCTGACCAAAAAGCGATATCCCAATGGGCGAGGTGGTCGGCCTCCGCTGCCCCCTGGGCCTTGGCAAAGCGCCGCAGCTGATCTAATTCAGCGGTTGCCCGATCGTAGCTGGCCTGACGTAACCCCTCCATGAGCGCGTAGACAGCCTCCACCGAGGGAGCCATTTTGCGAGCCAGGCTAAGTTCGGCGAAGGTGCTATAGCCCAAAATGTGGGCCATTTCATCGCGCAATTCAAGGATCTGATCGATGGATTTCCGGTTATCGTAGGCACCGCTAGAGGCTCGGGTAATGTGGGCCCGGTAAACCTGCTCTCTCAGATCCCGGCGCCGACTGTGCTGCATAAATGGGCCAAAACTGGGGTGGTCAAGGGTAATACGCCAGGGCCCAGTGGCGGTGGTGGCATCAGGATAACCCGCTTCTCGGGCGGTCTGAGCCGCCAGGGCTAGTAAACTCTCCGGCAGTCCCTCCACCTCTGCGGCGGTGGTGAGGTGCAAACTAAAGGCCTTAGTGGCGTCAAGGACATTGTTGGAAAACTGGGTAGAAAGTTCCGCCAGGGCTTGTTGGAGCTGGTTAAAGCGATCGCGGCGATCGCCCTCCAGACCGACCCCCGACAACTTGGCCTCCCGCAGGGCTGACTCCAGGATCCGCTGCTGGGCTGGATCCAAATCATCCCAGACACAGCTAGAACGCATCGCCCTCATTCCATCATAGATAGGGCGGCTCTGGGCTAGTCGGTTTTCAAACTCCACCAGGGCGGGTTGAATCGCCTCATAGGCAGCCCGTAGCTCAGGGCTATTTTTAACTCCCATTAAATGCCCAATCACTCCCCAGCTCCAACGCAACCGCTCTTGAATGAGGGCGAGAGGCTCCATCAGACCGGTCCAGGTGGGGCGCAGGTTCTGCTCTAAGGACTCCAGCTTGAGGGTTAATTCGGCTAGTAGGGCTTCAACTCCAGGCTGAATATGGGATACGTTAATTTCATCAAAAGGGGGAATCCCAACCCCAATTAGCAGGGGGTTGAGCAACAAGCCAGAAGAGGTCATAGCCAAACCGATAGTAAATACACCACAAACCTAAATTGCTACCTTGGATAGAAAGAAGGTTGCTTCACACTATAGCAATAGTGACAAAGTTATAAAAAGTAATCTTAGGTGAAATTTAAGACTAATATCACCATAGGGCGGGTGCCCTATAGGTCCGGATCCTAAATCTGACCTTAGTCCCCAACCAGCCTAACCTCAACTATAGCGGAAGAGCCATAGTGATGAAGAATCCAGGTCTCTTCCTGCTCAAGCCCTCAAAGAGGACTGTTAACCATGGAAGTTTTTCAAGCAAAATTTGAAGTAAAAATGTAATGGGTATGACTGCTACCAAGCTGACCCGGTCTTTATAATCAAAGCTCTTTGGGAAGACAGTATTTAACCAGCAGATTTAATGGATTTCTTAATTAGTCTGGTCATCCTGGTGCTGATGGGTAGGCTGACAAGGATATTGTTATTTCAATCTCACCCGTATTAGCCCTGATCTAGTTTAGCAAACGACATTGCCTTTAGTTAGGTGCCTATAGCCGTAGCTCGGCGGAGGCGAATCAGCGGTCCCAGGTAGTTTTCACCTTCAACGATTCACTCCGTCCTGAGTAATAACCTGGGGGAAATTGGCCCATTCCCCTGCCTCGGCAGTTAAAATGACCAAAAACCTGATGCAAAATTCCCTAAGTTCGCTCCGACGTATCCTAACGGGGATTGCCATTTTCCTGCTGACCGGTATCACCGCCACGGCCGGCTATATGTTAGCCGGTTGGAACTGGCTAGATGCCCTTTACATGGTCGTAATCACGGTATTTGGGGTTGGCTATGGGGAAGTGCAGCCGATTTCTTCCACCTGGCTGAAGCTGTTCACAATTTTAGTAATTATCGCTGGAGCCGTATCCGTAGCCTATATCGTTTCGGGCTTGGTGCAGTTAATCACGGAAGGGGAAATTCGTCGTGCCCTCAATTTAAAGCGTATGACCCAGGAAATTGAAAGTCTCGATAAACACGTTATTATCTGTGGTTTTGGCCGCATTGGCCAATTGGTATCCCATCGGCTCAAGACTGACCGCCAGCTGTTTATTATTGTTGATAACGATCCTGAGCGGATTACCATGGCTCGAGAGGAGGGTTACCTGGTGTACCAGGGCAACGCCACCGACGAAGGGGTATTGGAAGCGGTAGGGATCATGCGGGCCCGATCGCTAGCCACCGTCTTGCCTAACGACGCCGCCAACGTATTTATTACCCTGACGGCGCGGGAACTCAACCCAGCCCTGATGATTTTGGCCCGGGGAGAAATGCCCTCTACGGAGAAAAAACTACGCTTGGCAGGGGCCGATCATGTGGTCTTACCGGCAAGCATTGGTGCCCTGCGGGTGGCCCATTTGATTACCCATCCCGCAGCAGTCGACTTTTTAGCCCAAACCGATGGCCATCACGGATTGAATGAGTTCCTAGCGGAGTTGGATATTCAGCTGAGTGAACTGGTGGTGGATGAGAGCTCTTCCCTAATTGGTGGCACCGTTGGTGATATTGAACTGCGGGGGCAGGGCACCTTCATCATTGTGGCCCTGCGCCGGGCCGATGGTGAGGTGATCATCCACCCCAGTCGCCAAACCTATCTGCTCAAGGGAGACTCGGTCATTCTTATGGGGCACCAGGGAGATATGCCCAACTTTGCCAAGCAAGTTGCCCTCAAAAAGGAAATGCGCTATAGGGGAGTCAGACTGGGGTAGTCCGTCGCGACATCAATTTGGGTGACCCTTCAAGGGGGAGTCAGGGGTCAGGAGGGATAGGGAGATTAACTAAAAAGCACCCTGAGGGGTGCTTTTTAGTTGACGGGAACTGGTCCTAGCCGACTTCAGCTTAAGACCCGTCACCTCAAGCTAACTGATGCAGTTCTGCCTCTAGCTGTTGCAGCAACCATTGGTTATCCTGGGAGCGGGCAACCAGGATGCGATGCTCCAGCGATCGCTGGATACTGTGACGGTGGGTCTCCGCCGCCTCACGCAGGGCTTGGCGACGGGCTCGATGGGGGGAATGATCAAAGGTCTGCATGGTTGATCGGGAGGTTGGTGAGGGAGTGGCGGACTGTACGGCCCCGTCTACGGTGGTGCTGTAACGGACCCCCCGGTAGGTGAGATCCGCCACCGGTTGGGGGACGGCAACATGGGTCGTGTAGGTAAAATGTACGGGACGACCCCGGTAACAGCCGGTGATTTCGCTTTCCTTGACCTCTAGAGAGGGAGAGGTATGTTCGTAGTCGATGCCGCGGTAGGTTAATTTCATTAGAGTGACTCCTGTGTCAGCAAAATCAAAGTATTTGAGGCTATGGCGCTTTGGCGCGTTCCTTCAGGAGATCGCCTCCTTACTTCCGTTCAGGGTCGGTGAACAAGATACCCTGAGTGAACGTCATGATATTTATTTCTGTAATCAATTTTACTATTTTCCTCCGGTGGTCAACAACCCATGGTTTTTGTAATACTTTCCTAACATTCCCTGTAAAGCCCTCTCTGAAAAGGGTTCCGCTGCAGGATGGCTGGGCCCGTGTTAAATCTTTACCTTGTAGCCCCAGCCCCCTGATCACTCCCCTTTGCCTAGCACTGGGCAACCGATGGGCACGCTGCGCTTTGCCCATCCTGCTGATCTGGGGCTGAGCCATGACAATTTCGCTATTAGCCACCAGGCGAGACTGCTCTGGCCCCTCCTGACCACTGACTCCTGATCACTGCCTCCCTCCCCCTACTGCCGGGCAATGTCATCATCAAACCGGTAACCCACGGCGGTAACGGTTTTAATGTAGGTGGGCTGGGCTGAATCTGGTTCCACTTTTTTGCGCAGGCGGGCGATGTGGGTATCCACCACCCGTTCATCGCCAAAGAAATCATCGCCCCACAGCTTTTCGATCAGATGTTGGCGACTCCAGACCCGACCTGGATGGCTCATGAAGGTGGCTAGTAGGTCAAATTCCAGGGGGGTGAGATCCAGGGGCTCGCCAGGGCCCTGGCTGCCCTGGCGGTGGGCTATACGGCGGGTCAAATCAAGGGTAAAGTGACGGGTTTGGTAGGTTTGGTCAGGGATCTCGCCACCATGGCGGAGGTTACGCCGCAGCAGGGCTCGCACCCGGGCCACCAACTCTCGCGGGCTGAAGGGCTTTACCAGGTAGTCATCGGCCCCGGTGGAGAGACCAATGATGCGATCCATCTCCTCCCCCCGGGCGGTTAGCATCAAGATGTAGGGGTCCTTCCCGCCAGGGTTCTGACGAATTCGGCTACACACCTCCAGCCCATCCAGCTGGGGAATCATCCAGTCTAGGATTACCACATCCGGTTGGAGGGTTTGCTGGCATCGCAGAGCGGTTTCCCCGTCCTCACAGATCTGGCAGGTGAACCCCTCCTTCTCCAGATAAAGCCGGATCAGGCTGGCAATCTCGGGTTCATCTTCGACAACTAAAATGATCATGGCTGCAGGGGGGGAACTCCCTAGGGGACGGGGGCATCGGCGGGGCCAGGGGCCTCCCGGGTCGGTTCCTCCAGCCGTCGGTAGACGACCACACTTTCGGGCCAGAGGGATAATTCGGTGTCGGGGGCCAGGGGGGCAGGGCCACAACCGCCGGGACCTAGCCATTCAGCATCGGCAGAGTTTAACTGTTGCTGCCACTGTCCGTCAAGGACAGGTCGGTAGGACACCCCCTGGGGTTGCACATTAATCAGGATTAACACCCCTGGCCCGGGTTGCCAGCGGATTAGCCCCTGCGGGCGGGTCACCTGGGCCCTTGGGTAGGGCTGGCTGGGGCTGGGGGTGATGAGCTGCGATCGCAGCTTCAGCAGGGTTTGGTAGAAGCGCCACAATACCCCACCCCGCCCCTGGTGCCGGGTTTCCCAGTGCAGCTGACAGCGGTTGAAGGTCTCCGGGCTAGCCGGGTCCGGCGGTGGGTCTAGCCAGTGAAATTCGGCAAACTCCCGTTGCCGCCCCTGGCGCACCGCCTGCAGCAGATCCGGATCGCTGTGATCTACAAAATACAGAAACGGGGCGGTTTCACCGTACTCCTCCCCCATAAACAGCAGGGGCAAATTGGCGGATAGGATCACCGTCGCCGCCGCCAGTTTTAGCCCTTCCCAACTCACCAGGGTGCTGAGCCGATCGCCCAACCGGCGGTTACCCACCTGGTCATGGTTTTGGCTGTAGACCACAAACTGATGGGGCGATCGACCGCGGGGGTCGTTACCATGGCGACGGTCCCGATAGGGGGAGTAACAACCGTCGTAGACAAACCCCTGGCGCAGGGCCTTAGCCAGTTGATCCAGGTCGCCAAAGTCCTGATAGTAGCCCTCCGCTTCGCCGGTCAGCAGGCTATGGAGGCTATGGTGCAGGTCATCACTCCACTGGGCATCGAGGCCGTAGCCCCCCTGGGCCGCCGGCGTAATGATGCGGGCATCGTTCAGGTCGCTCTCGGCAATCAAGTGGCAGGGGTAACCCCGCCGGGCGGCCCGTTCCTGGATCTGGGTCTGGAGTTCTGCCAGGAGAGGAATGGCGCTCCGATCGTAGAGGGCGTGGATGGCATCCAGGCGCAGGGCATCGATGTGGTACTCCTCCACCCACATCAGGGCATTGTCGAGAATATATTGGCGGACGCCATCGCTGCCGGGGCCATCCAGGTTGAGGGCATTGCCCCAGGGGGTGGGGTAGCGATCGCTCAGGTAGGGACCAAAATCAGCGGTGTAGTTACCCTCCGGCCCCAGGTGGTTGTAGACCACATCCAGCACCACCGCCAGCCCCTGCTGGTGGCAACCATCCACCAGTCGCCGCAGCCCCTCGGGGCCGCCGTAGCTGGCCTGCACCGCAAAGGGATAGACGCCGTCGTAGCCCCAGTTGCGCTGTCCGGGGAACTGGGCCACGGGCATCAGTTCCAGGGCGGTAATGCCCAGGGCTTTGAGGACGGGTAACCGGGGCAGGATGGCATCAAAGTTACCCGCCGCCGTAAAGGTGCCCACGTGGAGTTCGTAGAGCACGTAACGGTGCAGGGGTAGCCCTGACCAACCCCCATCGCCCCAGCCATAGTGGCCAGGGTCCACCACCTGGGAGGGCCCATGCACCCCCAGGGGCTGATAACGGGAGGCCGGATCGGGGCGGCCTAGCTGCTGGTCCAGGCAGAATTGGTATAGGGTCCCGGGGGGAACCTGATCCACCAAACCCGTCCAGTAGCCCCCAGGGCTAGGCTGCAGCGCTACCGCAGGTCGATCAGAGGCGGGCCATTCTACCCCTACCCGCTGCCGGTGGGGAGCCCACACCCAAAACTGGCATTGGTTTTGCCCTTTATAAATGGCGCCGATCACGGAAATTAGCCTGGCATCAACAACCTAGAACAGGGAGTCAACCTAGGATCCCCCTTTTGCAGCCCTCAGCCTCAATCCCCCTCCCAGAGCGGGAGAGGGACTTAGGATTCGATTCCCCTTCTCCCTTTTTGGTGTTGGGGATGAGGGCAAACTGACAACATTGGGATGGTGTCCACCCTTTGGCTTAGCCTGTGACCGCGTCAGGCCCAGCAGTTTACACTACAGCCTAGCGATACCTGAAGTTACGGTAGACCAGTCGGGCGTTATAGCCCCGACCCCGCAGGAAATTGACCACGGCGCCGGCGTCATTACGGTTATCGCACTCCGCCACGCTGATAAAGTCTCCCTGGCGGGCCCCTTCAATGCGGGGGTCAACTACACAGGTGCCACCGCTAATACCCCGACCTCCACCTAAATTGCTGGAGGTCGCCAGTTGTTTGAGCTGGTTTAGCTCCGTTTCTCCGCCAAAGACAGCGGCGATGAAGGGAGATAGGTTGCTGGGGCTGGTGGAGGGGTTACCGGAACCAAAGCATTGGGGCCGGTCTTCCGCCGGGATATTGGTAATCAGGGGGCTGGAGTTAACCCTGGGCTCAGACATAAGAATGGTTCCATTGCCGCTGATCGCCTCGATCAGGGCCTCACCGGAGGAGCTGACCCGGATAAAGTACTGGGCTGGGGCACCGTTATACTGAACGCCGCCAAAATAACTCACCCAGCATTCGTAGGGGGCCCCGGCATTGACCACCGCCGTAGCGGGTTGGCCATTCACCACCTGCTGTTGGGAGGCCTTATTGAAAACATTCACCTTACGCTGGGTGCTATTGGGTTGCCGGAAGACCCGCACCGCATAGTTTTGCGTCTCGAAGCCCACCAGCGTATCCCTGAGTTCCGTATTGCCAGTGCCACCCTGGTTAGGAACGTTGAAGGCGGTAATGCTGGTGCTGTTCTCACTAACAATGATGGAACTGGTTGAAGCGTCTAAAATTTCCAGGCGAGCCTGACGAGTACTGGAATTGGCACTGGCTCGGAAAATCACATTACGACCATCCCGGGAGCCGAAGGCATCGTAGCTCACCCAACCATCGTTATTGACGGAGCCCCGATAAACAGCAGGGTTGTCCAGGGCCTCAGTCCGGGAGGGGGCGGGGGTTCTACGGTAGACATTCATCTTGAGAGCCGTTGTATTGCGCGGATGAACGCTAACGGCGTAATTGGTGGTGTTGAAATGAAGGGTACTGTTGTTGCTGGTGTCCTGGGCCAGGAGTGACCCCGCCTCAAGGGGCTGGAAGGGACCGCCTCCCCTGGCCTGATCAAGGGCCGCGGTGGCAGGGATGGCCAGGTTGGTAGCCATAAAAAAGGTGGCGATCGCCAAGCAAAGCAATCGCAATAGCCGCCTTGACCAACGGCTCAATGAATAATGGGGCCAGGCTGGCTTCATGACAATCGCTCCCTTAATTCCTAAATAAACACACTCCGGCAACCCCAACAGTGACCCAGAGCTGACTTCAGGTTAAATACGGCTGTAATTTTAGCTAACTTTACTAAAAATGCTCGAGGTTTTCAGAAAAGTCTAGAAAATTAGCTTTGGCCAGCTCGCTGAGGGCAGGGTAGAACGCTGTCACCTAAGACTGGACCAGGGTTCCGACTGCTGGCCTATGAATCGGCCCCAGGGCAGGAGATCGACTCAGGGGTCAGGAGGGGCAACAGGCGTAGGGTGCAGGGTGCAGGGCGCAGGGCGCAGGGCGTAGGGCGTAGGGTGCAGGGTGCAGGGCGTAGGGCGTAGGGCGTAGGGTGCAGGGCGTAGGGCGTAGGGTGCAGG
>Ga0208465_1000311_pt1 | contig 14618 bp, 12 predicted proteins | sample LakMenEpi31Aug10_FD_150749 | JGI IMG/M metagenome (GOLD analysis project Ga0208465, IMG submission 150749) | Freshwater microbial communities from Lake Mendota, WI - 31AUG2010 deep hole epilimnion (SPAdes) | ecosystem: Environmental > Aquatic > Freshwater > Lake > Epilimnion/Euphotic zone ...
CGATCTACCAGCACCTATTGCAATAACCCCGCTGGCACCCCCCCTTGAACCACCCGGCCGATTCAGATCGCTACTTTGTGGCCCTGGTGCCGCCGCCGCCGCTGCGGGAGCAAATCATCACCCTGCAGGAGCAGATAGCGGTGCGCTGTGCCAGCCGCGCCGCCCTGCGATCGCCGCCCCACCTCACCCTGCAGCCCCCCTTTCCCTGGCCCAGGGCAAAACTGGCCAGCCTGGAGCAAACCCTGGCGGAGGGGGCCGCAGGTCATACCCCCCTCCCCATCCAACTATCCGGCTATGGGGCCTTTGCCCCCCGGGTGATCTACATCCAGGTGCAGCCCAGCCAGGCTCTAATCACCCTCCAAGCCCAGCTGATAGCGATCCTGGTCGATCAGCTGGCGGTCACCGCTGGCCCCCAGAGGCCCTTTGTGCCCCACCTTACCCTGGCCTTTCGAGACCTCAGTCCGGCGGCCTTTAGTCGGGTCTGGCCAACCCTGCAGGACCAACTCTGGGAGGCGACTTTTTGGGCCAGGGCGCTCACCCTCCTGCGCCACGATGGCCATCGCTGGCAGGAGTTCCGCCAGTTTCCCCTAGGAACTGGCGGGCTGATAGCATCGGAGTCGTTCCAGCCGCCATAACCCCCTTACTTTCCCCGGGGCTCTTATGCTTTCCTTAGGGAATAGAGTCAAAATAGGGATTGACCTTCAGTAAACCCCTGCCCTATGTCCGTAGATCGTCCCACTGCCAATCCTAGCCTGGCCGCCTTAGCGGCGATCGCCCTTAAGGTGGTGGGGTGGGTTGCTATCCTCACCGCCGTCGTAGACTATTTGCTCCTTTTGGTTCCCCTTAACCTGGGCAGCCCCCAGTGGCAGGTGGGGGTGACCACCCAGATGATTGATCGTGGCATCCTACCCCTCGTCGGGATCGCCCTAATCTTTACCAGCCTATGGATCGGGAGTGGGCTCACCAGTGCTCCCCAAACCAGGGCCAGCCGCTCCGACATGCCCTTTTGGCTCTCGGTCCTGGCTAGTACTTTTGGCGCCCTTTATCTAGCCTTGACCGTGCTCCACCTCAGTGGAGTGCAGCTCTCCAGCCAGTCTGCTCTCGAACAGGTGGGTAAAGAGGCTAGTCAAGCCTCCAGTCAATTGGAGGAGCGGATTTCTAGCCAGCTTAGCCAGCAGCAGAATCAGTTGGGGGCCCTGTTACAAAACTCCGACCAACTAAACCAGGCTATCCAGAGTGGTCAACTGCCTAAGGAGATTGGGCAGTACCGCAATAACCCAGAGGGGTTAAACAAATTTCTACAGGAGCAGGCTAACCAAGCCCGCAAGAAGTACCAGGAAGAAATTGGCAACCGCCGTCTTGAGGCGGAGCGACGGGTTAGGCAGGAATCTTGGAAGAACGGCATTCGCACCTCTGTCACCAGTGTATTACTGACCCTGGGTTATAGCCTGCTGGGTTGGCAAGGGTTACGCCGGGCTAACCGGGTCTAGTCGGGGCTAGTCCTAGGTCAGGGACTGGGCCAGGGCATCGGCGGCTACCGCCTGGTAAATTTCCTGTAAATAGGCCTGGACCACCGGCCCGTCCTCCGGGGGTAGGGGCATCTTGCCCAGCACATCTAATACGGTGGTGGCGCTGGGGGTAATTACCACCAGGTCGGGATCGAGGGGGCGATCATAGGACCAAAACTGCCCCAGGGCAGGACCCTCAGGCCCCCTCGCGGTTGCTACCCCCGCCTGATCTCCAGACTCTAGGTTGGGTAGGGCTCCAGCTTGGGTAGCCGCAGCATGACGCTTTTGCCGCAGGGCCGCCAGAATGCTATCGCGGCTGCGGCCCCGTAGCTGAAACAGAACGAAGGGATCCTCCCGGAAAAAGTCACCCAATTGGTAATAAACAGCGGCAATGTGCTTGCAGGGGTTTTTGGGATCGGGGCAACTACACTTGGAGTGCACCTCACTGAGGTTGAAGGGGAATAAACTCAGGCCGTTGGCGGTAAATACGGCTTCGATTTCCTGGGGCATTTCCCCCGCTAGCAGTTGGGCCGAGTAGATGGCCCGCTCTGACAGGGAGTCGACCACGTAGTTCCAATCTTCATCGCTAAAGGCATCCAACCAGATGGAGAGGCGGTAGGGTTCATCGGCGGTGCCCTGGACCAGCGCCGTGACCTTTGACCCCTTATATTCCAAGCTCAGAATTTTACCTTCACGGGCGTAGATGCGGCCCCGTTCCAGACGTTTTTTAAATCGATAGGAGTTGAGCAGGTCTACCCAACGCTGGACCCACCAGGCTTCTTCGTCCAAGGCGTAGGTAGGAGCAAGGGATGGGGACATAACTAAGGTTAGGAGAATATTTTCTGATCATAGTACTGGCCCGCTACCCTGCAAAGGTCCCTAGGGGCTAGACTTAACCCAAGAGCTGGGCTATTAACTCCGCCTGATTAGTCAGGTTACCAACAATCCGCCGACCGGGAAAGGGAGCCAGTTGAATTAGGGTGGGCGTGGCGGTAATGTGATCGGTCTCCGCTACTCCAGGATGCTTTTGCACATCCACCAACTCCAGGCTATAGGGAACCGATAGGTATTCCTTAAGGCTACGGTGCAGCAGCCTCAGCATCTGTTCCGTAGCGGCGGTGTCGGCCCCATTCACAAATAGCCTAAAGTCATAGGAGGAGGGTTTGGTGAGGGGAGCGAGCGGATCAGCAACCTGGACTGGGGTGGAGACAACTGGCAAGGGAATTACCAGACCATGGGGCTGCCAAAGTTGGGGAAAGGCGTCACGATACCCATTGATCACCAGGGGGGAGCACTGCTCTAAAGGCTGATCATGCACTTGCCATTGCCAATCCCCCAGCCCAAACAAAATATTCAGGAGGGGCTGAAATCGCTGTACCCTCGGATAGATCTCCGCCACCGTAACCAGGCGTTGCTGATCAGTGGCAAACCAGCGATCAACGGTGGCGGTAAAGCAGGGCAGCAGGAAATAGGGTGGCTCCGATAGGCTCAGGTGATCCTGAAGAAGGGTACAGAGATCAAGGTGCCAGTGGGACCTCTTCTGCTGATCCCAACAGTAGGCGCAGTCACCCCCTGGGGTAAAGAGGGCTAGCCCCTTAAAGCTAGCCCCAGGGGAAATTGGCTGTAAAGCCTGGAGGTCAACCGACATCCTAGCCATGGTTACGGTTGTCCTGGGACTAAATTCGCCCCCTCAACATTTGGGCCATTTCGTTCTGCTTGGGGGACATCTCCAAGGCGGTTTCCTCGGTGATTCGACCAGATTCGTAGAGAGCATAGAGGGTTTGATTCATGGAACACATGCCGTCAAAGCTGCATTTTGGCATCAGAGCCTCCACTTCATCTAATTGCCCTCGCACCATGTAGTCCTTAATGGCATCGGTGTTAATCAAAATTTCGTGGAAGGCAGCCCGCTTACCATCGGTGGTGCGGCAAAGCCCCTGGGCGATGATCGCCACTAGGGATTCCGCCAGGGCAACCCGAATCGGGGCTTGCTGATCAGGTTCATAAAGACCCAGAATCCGCTCTACGGTTTTAACGGCACTATTGGTATGCAGAGTGCCTAATACCAGGTGACCGGTCTGGGCGGCTTTCAGCGCAGTATTGACGGTTTCCTGATCCCGCATTTCCCCCACCAGGATGATGTCGGGGTCTTCTCGCAGAGAGGCTTTTAGGGCGCGGTCAAACTCTCTGGTGTTCAGTCCTACTTCCCGCTGTTTTACCAGGGACCGTTTACTTTGATGGACAAATTCGATTGGGTCTTCGATGGTGATGATGTTTTTGGGCATCTCCGTATTGATGTAGTCAATCATTGCCGCCAGGGTAGTGGACTTGCCCGAACCCGTGGGTCCGGTAATCAAAACCAACCCCTTTTGGTAGTGACAAATATCTCTGAATACCGGTGGAAACCCCAACTGGTCAAGGCTTAGGACCTTAACCGGAATCAATCGCAACACAATACCTGGCCCCCGGAGGGAGTCGAAAATATTGAAGCGCACCCGGGTAAAGTCATACTGGGCTGCACCATCAAAGTCTAAGGTGTTCCGAAACCGTTCGATTTCTTGAGGGCGCAGAATTTCTTCTAGCCAACGGAAGAAGGTGTCTTCATCAGTGACAGGGTAGTCGGTCACACAGATCTCACCGCGATCGCGAAAACGGGGCACTTCACCGACCCCCAGGTGAACATCGGAAAACCCCCGATCAAAAGCCTCCCGGATAATTTTTCTAAGGGTCAGGGCACTGCCCACCTTGGGGGGTTCGGCACTGGGGGCTGGCGGCGCTGGCGGACGATGTCGGCCCCCACCAGGACTTGCCATGGGGCTTGCCGGCATCGGACGGGGGGGCGGGGGAGGGGGTATCGGCGGGTTCCCTGGGGGAGTAGCCGGAAAATTAGAGGATTCAGGCATAGCATGGATTCTCCATCGTAGGACACACCTCCGCCCAGGGCAGGCCGCGGCGTTCTAACCACCCTCCGCCCTGGCTCACCACACTATAAAGCATGATCGGGTGAAACGACCACGGCGTGTCTATCATACCTGGCCCTGTCAGCGGGATAAGGGTTGCCAGTGCACCAGAGGGTGCCCTGTGAGGGCCGCGCTATGGTAATCCCTGGGGCTTCCCTTGATTATTAGTTAGGAGAGGTGCTTTTCTCGCTAGGCTAGGGTAGTTGCTTAGGTCCCCACCATGGCTATCCCCAATCTACCGATTAGTAAGGCTGATTTTCTTTTCCTCAGTGGTGCCCTCGAACAGGGGAATATGGATCTGGCGGGGGATAGGATGCTGCAGATGGGGGCGGCGATCGCCCCCGATCAACTGCCCTGGCAGCCCCTGCGACCGGGGGTGGAGATTTCTTCCCTATACCAGGATGCCGACAGCGGTGGGCAACTGGCCCTGCTGCGCTATCAATCCGGGGCTACCGTACCCCGGCACCACCATCCAGGGTATGAGCAGATTTTAGTACTAGCAGGGGAGCAGGGTGATGAGCGTGGTACCTATCCCGCTGGTACCCTGGTGGTTAATCTTCCCGGTAGTCAGCACCAGGTGGCCAGTCCTAAGGGGTGCGTGGTGTTGATTTTTTGGCAGCGACCCGTGGTATTTGCGCCGATGGCAGAACGCTAATAGACTCTGACACAAATCTATTTAGACTAGGTATTACTAACATGAGCCATGTTATTAGCATGGCTCATGGACTCTAAACAGGACCGTAGATTAGATTTGGCCACAGGTTGACCCAGGATAGGGGATAGGCGTTGCCATAGATCGGCGGCCACCTTCTTCAGGTAAGTCTCGGAAACCTTAGCTTCCTGTGCGATTTGGCGATAGCTCCGACCCTCCAGAGTACCAGACAAAATTCGCAGTTGGTTATTGTTTAACGACATACCCGTTTGAGTCAGCACTAGATCATTAAGATGCTGCGCCATCACCAAGGTGGTAGTGATCGCCCTGGAGCTTGGGTAACCCCTTTCGGTTGGCCGATCTCCGAGGAGAGGGTTAACACCGTCTACCATCAGACGATTGAGCAGTTGGTAAGCTCGGGCCTGATATCGGTGCTGCAGGTAGTGATGCAGGGGCATGCCCGTAGTTTTCTGAAACCCCCGATCCAGTTCCAGGGGGCTGAGCCCCACCAACTCAGCTAAGACGCTCAGTTGCAGCGGTTCATAGAGGTAGGCCTCAATGTAATCCGTCAGTTGTCTGAGTTGAGTCTGGTCCAGGCCTCCTGGCTGGGGTAAGGGCTTGATCCGACAGCAGGCATAGTGTTCTAGTAGATAGGCCACCAGGGTCAGGGCCAGGTGTTCCTGATAAAGGGTGCTGGTTTGCTGGTGGGTTGGCTGCTGGAGGTCCTGTTGCAGGGCCTTGACGAGATGGTATAAACAGGGGTCATCGAAGCAGAAACTGGGTATCAACTCCAGGGTATTGCCCACCACCTGATCCAGGGCCGCCCCCTCGACAAAGGCCGTGCTCAGAAACAGCAATCTGGGGGAAATGGGCTGATCCCAGGCGGTCTGGTGGTTGACCTCGGCGGGGATGAGGGCGATCGTGCCCGCCCGGGGACCTTGATAGGATCGGCCATCTAACCGTTCCCTAAAGGTGGCGGGGCCATCGGTGAGATAAAGGCCGTGGTAGCCGGTCAGGCTATAGTCGGTGGACTGACCGGGGGGTAGGTGATCGTACCCAAGCAGCACCAGATCCCCCTGGGCGGCTAGCCCCTGGGCGATCACCTGGGGTGGGTGGGGTAGGGCCGGCAACACGGTGGCGGGTTGGCCAGGGTTAACCTGAATTGGATCGGCGGGAAGGTTGACCATAACCCTTGATGTTACCAACAGACACAGGCTTAGGAATGGTGGCCAGGATGGCCATTGTCAAGCTCCGGCACCGGATCGTAGCCGCCGGGGTGGAGGGGGTGACAGCGGCTGATCCGCCGTAGGGCCAGCCAGCTGCCCTGCAGGGGGCCAAAGCGCTCCACCGCCGTCAGGGCATACTGGGAACAGGTGGGGGTAAACCGACAGGTGGGGGGCAACAGGGGGGAAATCACCCGCCGGTAGGCCTGGATCAGAGTTAACAGTAAGCACTTCATAGCCTTAGCATAGCCCATCCCTGATCCAGGGATGGGCCCATAGCGCTCTGCCCATCCCCCCTAATTCGCCACCACAAAGTTCACCAACTTACCCGGCACCACAATTACCTTTTTCACTGGCTTACCCGCCAGGTAGCGCTGGGCAACCTCGGACTCCCGGGCGTACTGCTCTAGGGCGCTGCGATCGGAGTCGGCGGGCACGGTCAGGGTACCGCGGGTTTTACCCATCACCTGAATCACCAGGGTAATCTCCTCCGCTACCAGGGCGGCGGGGTTGCAGCGGGGCCAGGGGGCCTGGTGCACCGACCCCGGTTGGCCCAGGCGGTGCCAGAGCTCCTCCGCCAGGTGGGGGGCGAAGGGGGCCAGGAGCAGTACCAGGGTGTGGATGCCTTCGCCGTAGACCGGGGCGGTTTTGCAGGGGGCATCCCCCAGGGCATTGCTCAGCTTCATCAGCTCGGAGACGGCGGTGTTGAACTGGTAATCGCCGTCGATGTCCTCGGTGACGGCTTGGATGGCGGTGTGGATGGCTCGATTCAGGGTTTTTTCCTCCCGGGTGAGGGTGGGGCTGGCGGCGGTGTCAGCCTCGGCAAACTCCCTCACCAGCCGCCACACCCGGTTGAGGAAGCGAAACTGACCCTCCACATCGGCATCGTCCCATTCCAGGTCCTTTTCCGGCGGCGCCTTAAAGAGAATGAACATGCGGGCGGTGTCGGCGCCGTAGCGGGCCAACACCGCCTGGGGGTCAACGCCGTTGTACTTAGACTTAGACATTTTTTCGTAGAATACCTCCAGCGGGTCCCCGGTTTCTGGGTCCGTGGGTTGGCTGGGATCGGCGATCGCCGCCGCCGGCACGTACTTGCCGGTCTTGGGGTTTTTGTAGGTGAGGTTCTGCACCATCCCCTGGGTGAGTAGCCGCTGGAAGGGCTCATCGCAGGTCAGGAGGCCGCGATCGCGCAGCACCTTGGTCAAAAAGCGGGAGTAAAGCAGGTGCAGGATGGCGTGCTCGATCCCCCCCACGTACTGGTCCACCGGCATCCAGCCCTTCACCCGATCGGTGGCAAAGGGTTGGTCAGTATTTTGGGCATCGGTGTAGCGCAAAAAGTACCAGGAGGAATCAATAAAGGTATCCATGGTGTCGGTTTCCCGGCGGGCCGGGCTGCCGCAGCTGGGGCAGGGCACCTGCACCCAGGACTCTAACTGGGCCAGGGGAGAGGCTCCCCGACCAGAAAACTCCACATCCTCCGGCAGGGTCACCGGCAGCTCCGCCTCGGGCACTGGCACCACCCCACAGGCGGGGCAGTGGATCACCGGGATCGGCACCCCCCAGTAGCGCTGCCGGGAAATCAACCAGTCCCGCAGGCGATAGTTAGCTTCCCCCTGGCCCTGGCCCCGCTGCTCTAGCCATGCGATCGCCGCCGCCACACTTTCGCCGGCACCTTTACCAGCGGCTAACCCATCCAGGGGACCGGAATTCACCATCACCCCCTCGCCGGGCCAGGCGGCGGTGAGGCTATCCCCCCGCAGCGTGTCCCCGGGGGGCTGCACCACCACCCGCACCGGCAAATCAAAGCAGCGGGCAAACTCAAAGTCGCGTTGGTCGTGGGCCGGCACCGCCATAATGGCGCCGGTGCCGTAGCCCATCAGCACGTAGTCAGCAATCCAGATGGGCAGGGCTTCGCCGTTGACGGGGTTGAGGCCGTAGCCACCGGTCCACACCCCGGTTTTTTCCCGGCCTTCGGCGGTGCGGTCCAGATCGCTCTGGGCCGCTGCCCGCTGGCAGTAGTCCGCCACCAGGGCGCGGCGATCAGGGGCGGTGATCTTCTCCACCAGGGGGTGCTCCGGCGATAGCACTAGAAAGGTGGCCCCCCAGAGGGTGTCGGGGCGGGTGGTAAACACCGGCAGCTCCTCCCCCTGGGCGGTTTTAAATACCACCCGGGCCCCGGTGGATTTGCCAATCCAGTTGGCCTGCATCAGTTTGACCCGCTCTGGCCAGCCCGATAACTGATCCAGGGAGGTGAGTAATTCCTCGGCGTAGGCGGTAATTTTCAGAAACCACTGGCGCAGCAATTTCTTCTCCACCAGGGCCCCCGATCGCCAGGAGCGCCCCTCACTATCCACCTGTTCGTTGGCCAGCACGGTTTGGTCCACCGGGTCCCAATTCACCGCCGCCTGCCGCTGGTAGGCCAACCCCATGGCCAGCATCTGCAGAAAGATCCACTGGGTCCAACGGTAGTAGTCGGGGGCGCAGGTGGTCACCTCCCGACTCCAGTCGTAGGAGAGCCCCAGTTGCTGGAGCTGCTGCTTCATCTGGGCGATGTTCTGCTGGGTCCACTGGGCGGGGTGAATGCCGCGATCGATGGCGGCATTTTCCGCCGGCAGGCCAAAGGCATCCCACCCCATCGGGTGCAGCACCCGGTAACCCTGCATCCGTCGCACCCGGGCCACCACATCGGTGATGGTATAGTTGCGCACATGGCCCATGTGCAGGTTACCCGACGGGTAGGGAAACATGGAGAGGGCATAGAACTTAGGTTGATCAGCCCTTTCCTGGGCTTGATCCAGGCCTTGCTCGGCCCAAACCCGCTGCCACTTAGGCTCAATTTCCCCGGGGACATACTTGGACTCCACGGCCCTAGCTCCTATTGCTGCAATCGTGAAAACAAAACGAGGGTCATTGTATACCATCCTATCCTGCTTGCTGCGCCGGTAGGCTTCGATGGCAATCCAGGTCCTGGCACTACAAACTAGCCTTGACAGGCTTGGGGCTATCGAGTCTCTCCCTATGGACCCTTACCCTGCCGATCAAGGCCTCGCCGAAGCTGACCAGGTTGTTTGACCCCTGGCTTCTCAATCCGGACGGGTGAGGCCCAGTCCTAGGATTTACTCTAGAGAGTCCTACTAGGCCTGTTTTCTGAGTATCTGTTTGCCGTGATCTCCCGTAGATTTCCCTTTGCCTAAAATCACTAAGGGGGATAGACTATCAATCGTAACGGTTTTTATACTCTTGCAAACTTATAGAGTAAGGATGGAAAATTCTTAACATGGCGTTTTATGTCGAGTTGCCTTCTGTGTCAGGTTATAGACTATTTCCCTGTCCGGGAAAACTATCATTAAAGTTATATTTAATTTAAATATTCAAAATGCCAAAGAATAGGAATGCCTTACCGACTAACCGTACCTCTCCGCCAACTAGTTCCCTTCTTAACGATCTATCTCGACTTTACCAGCACCTGCGTCCTCGTCACAGGTTCCAGCTAGGTACCTTGTTAGTGCTGATGATAGCGTCTTCCCTGGCGCAAATGGTTAGCGTTGCCGCCATTTTTCCATTTTTGTCAGCTCTGGGCAATACCCAGCAATTCTTGCAAGAGCCTCGTTTACGGCCATTACTTGGGGTATTGCACATCGATACAGCCCAGCGACTGGTGCTGGCTTTAGCGATCGGGTTCATTGCTACTCAGGTCTTCGGCAATGGTTTGGCCCTATTGGTTCTGCATGTTCGGTATAAACTGGCAGGGCGAGTCGCTGCCGCCATCAGTAGTCAGGCTTACTACGCTAGTCTGCACCAGTCCTTCAGTTTTTATAGCCGTCAGCATAGTAGTGCCCTGATTCAAACCTTGATCGGAGATACTGATCAGGTTTGCTTTGGCTTACTTATGCCAGGCTTTGATTTAATCTCTAATGCTATTTTAACCCCGTTTTTAATCTTTACCCTGGTACTTATTAGTTGGCAGATCGCCATTGGTTCTGCCTTGATTTTAGGAATCTCCTACTTCCTTATCTTTAGGTCTCGCCAGCAACTATTAAAGCTAAATGGTCAGCTGATGACCAATTCCAATCAGGCTAAGGTGCAGGTGATACAGGAGAGTATCGGTGGCATTCGAGAGTTGTTATTAGATCACTCCCAACCTTTCTTCCATCAGCTCTACAACGAAAGGGAGAACACTCTGAGGTACGCCTTTGCTACCAATATGATCATTGCTAATTCCCCCACTCCGATCATTGAGACGATTGTCCTATCATCTATTGCAATCCTGGCTTTGAGCCTGGGCCGAGGGGGGGACTTTAGCCAGGTGGTGCCGGTGCTGGGGAGTTTGAGCCTGGGGGCAAAGCGGCTGTTGCCAGCCCTACAGTCGGTATTTGGGAATTTAGCTAATGTTCAAGGAGCCCAGGCATCGTTGTCGCGCCTATTGTTGACCCTAGACCGGCCTATCGATCCGCTGATGCAACAACCCTTACCTCCACCGGTTGGGGTTGATCGGGAACTTCGGTTGTCGGAGGTGTGGTTTCGCTATGATGAGAGTGGTGATTGGGTACTCCGGGGCCTGGATCTGACCATTGCTGCCAAGACTACAGTGGCATTTGTCGGAAGTACCGGCAGTGGTAAGAGTACCACTGCAGATTTGATTTTGGGGTTACTGTCACCCCAGAGGGGGCAGGTTTTAGTTGACGGAGTGCCCCTCCAGGGGCAGCGGTTGATGCAGTGGCAGGCTGCTATTGCCCATGTGCCACAGCAGATTTACCTGAGGGACGGCAGCCTAGCAAGTAATATTGCCTTTGGTCTTCCGGAGGAGGAAATTGATTTCCTCCAGGTGCGAAAGGCGGCGAAGTTGGCTCAGATTCATGAATTTATCGAGGGGTTGCCAGCGGGTTATGAAACCTACGTCGGTGAGCAGGGTGTACGTTTAAGTGGTGGGCAGCGGCAGCGGATTGGTATTGCCAGGGCGCTCTATAAAAATGCCTCCATAATTGTCTTTGATGAGGCCACCAGTGCTCTCGATAATGCCACCGAGCGGGAGGTAATGGCGGCGATCGAGGGGCTGGGAGGACAATTTACAATTATTCTAATTGCCCACCGGTTGAGTACGGTGGAGCGCTGCGATCTGGTGATTGAGTTGGATCAGGGCCGGGTGGTGGGCCAGGGCCGTTATGATGAGTTACTGGCCACATCGAGGAGTTTTCAGCGGATGTCGGGGATGGCAAGTCCCGATGGACCATAACCTCTGGGGAGGTTACTGTCCCAGCCATTCTCCTGGTGCATTAGTATTCTCCCGGGAGTGATTCAGAGTTTTGTATCAACCCTAGTGCTGGCAAGGATCAATCAATAGTTTTAGGCTGACTTGGCATCGTTCCCTGGACACTTGTTTCGTCCTGGGGGTGGAAGTAGGCATAGATCTGCTGGGCCAGTTGGGGGCCGATACCGGGGACGGTTTCCAGTTGCTCGGGGGTGGCGGCCCGGATGTAATCAATCGACCGGAAGGTGGCCAGTAGCTGTTTCTGGCGGTGGTGACCCAGACCGGGGATATCCGCCAGGCGCGATCGCCGCATGCGATCGCTGCGCTGCTGCCGGTGAAAACTAACGGCAAAGCGGTGGGCCTCATCCCGCAGCCGCCGCAGCAGCTGCACCCCGGGTTGGTCGGCGGTGGCGGGCAGGGCCTGGGACTCCCCCGGCAAAAAAATCTCCTCCTGCCGCTTGGCCAGGCTCACTACCCGCAGGTCCTCCAGCAGGTTCATCTGGCGCAGTACCTCCACCACCGCCGACAGTTGCCCCTTGCCCCCGTCGATCATCACCAGGTCGGGCCAGTCGGGGTTACCCAGGCGGGGTTGGTCGGGCTCGGCGGCATAGCGGCGGAAGCGGCGGCCAATCACCTCCGCCAGGCTGGCGAAGTCGTCGGAATGGCCGGCCCGCACCTCGGGGTTTTTAATTTTGTAATGGCGGTAATGCTGTTTGGCGGGCAACCCATTGACAAACACCACCTGGGAGGCCACCGCATCGGACCCCTGGATGTGGGAAATGTCGTAGCCCTCAATCCGCCGGGGGATATCCGGCAGGTCGAGGCAAATGGCCAGGTCCTGCAGGGCCTGGGCCTGGCGATCGGCGATCGCCTGGGTGTGGGCCAGCTCATACTGGGCGTTGCGCTCCACCATCTCCACCAGGTCCGCCTTACTCTGGCGTTGGGGCACCTCCAGGGTGACCCGGCGGCCCCGCCGCTGACCCAGGTACTCCGCCAACAGCTCCGCCTCCGGTAGGGGATGCTGGCAGAGGATCACCGCCGGAATTTCCACCGCCTCCACGGTTTGGTAATGGTCCTCCAGCACCCGCTGCAAAATCGCCCCCGGGGTGCCCGACTGGGCATCGGCCACAAACCCCAGGCGCCCCACCAGATGGCCGGCCCGCACCTGGAAAATCTGCACACAGGCGTAGGTGTCATCCGCCGCCAGGGCAATGGCATCCCGGGACACCGTGTCGTCTGGCAGGGCCACCTTTTGGTCGGCGCAGAGCCGCTCCAGGCCGCGAATCTGATCCCGGTGGTGGGCCGCCTGCTCAAACCGCAGCTCCGCCGCCGCCCTCTCCATCTGGTCGGTGAGCAGGGCCACCAGTTCGTCGGTGCGGCCCTGGAACACCATCACCACCCGTTCCAGGGTTTTGTGGTAGTCCTCGGGGGAAATCAACTGTTGACACACCCCCGGACAACGGCCAATGTCGTAGTTGAGACAGGGCCGGTCTTTAAACAGGGGTTGGGGGCGCTGGCGCAGGGGAAAGGTGCGTTTCACCAGGTTGAGGGTGCGGCGCAGCAGCCCCACATCCACGTAGGGGCCGTAGTAGCGATCGCGGGAGTTTTTCCGGCGCTTGCGGGTGATGAACAGGCGGGGATAGTCTTCGGACCAGGTGACACAGAGAAAGGGATACTTTTTATCATCCCGCAGCAGCACATTGAACTGGGGCTGGTGCTGCTTGATTAAATTGGCCTCCAGGGCCAGGGCCTCCGCCTCGGTGTCGGTGACAATGAACTCAATGTCCACCACCTGCATCACCATGGCGATGGTGCGGGGCATGTGGCCGGCATGATCGCGGAAATAGGACCGCACCCGACTGCGCAGACACTTGGACTTGCCAATGTAGATGATCTGGTCGCGACCATCCTTCATGAAGTAGACCCCTGGCTCCTTAGGAATTTCCGCCAGGCGAGTCTCCAGTTGTTCAGGCTGATTAACCAGGGGGGAGGGGGACACCGTCAATGCACCGAAGGGGAACCTAGAGACCAGCATAGCGGCAAAACTCCGCCTCTGCAGGGGCCGCCCAGGGCTAGCGGGGGTCAGGGCTGGGGGGGCGATCCACCAGGCGGATCTGGTTTTGCTTCACCACCACCTTGATCAGGGGCAGGGCGGTGGCGGCCGGCCCCTGCAGTCGCCGCCCCTGGGGGTCGAAGCGGGAGCCATGGCAGGGGCAGAGAAACTGTTGGCTGCTCGGTTCCCAGTCAACGGTGCAGCCCAGGTGGGGGCAGACCGGTTGGATGGCGTAGGCGGCAATCTCGGGGCCGCTGTCGATCACCAGGTAGGTGGGGTATTTGGCCCCCTCCCCCTGCACCGCCACCCGCTCTCCACTAGCCCGACCCGCCAAGAACTGATCCACGGCGATGGGGTTACCCTCCCCATCCAGGGCCGGCACCCCGGGCAGGTAGTCTGCACAGCGGGAATTTTGGGGAAAGCTGGTGCACAGTTCCTCCAGGTCGGGGGAGTCGCTGGCCAGGGACCGCTGGCCCAGGCAGGCCAGGGTGGCAACCCCGCCCCCCACCAGGTAGCGGAGCAGGCGGCGACGGGGGTGACCGGCGGCGATCGAGGGGGGGCTAACCATGGCCTTAGCTGCTGACGATAGGGTGATACCAGTATAGCGACCCCTGAAGGGGAGGGTCAGACTTCAGGAGCCAGCACTCAGAATCCAGGAGAGGGCTGTGAACTGGCACCAGGGTTTGCCAGGGCCTTTCTCCGTAGTTGCCCTGATTACTGATGAAAACAATGTATTATTTTAACCCAGGGCAGAACATGGGGGATGGTCCAGGGGTGAGGGGCTGGAAAGCCCCTGCCAAGGGGCCTATAGGCGTTGGGGTTAGTTGCTAACCAGTAGGCGTTAGCCGCTAACGAGAAAGCGTTTACTGAAAACGAGTTCACGTTTGTTACAAACGAGTTCCTTGTAAGGGCTACAGGGTTCCTTGTAAGGGCTACAGGGTTCCTTGTAAGGGCTACAGGGTTCCTTGTAAGGG
>Ga0208465_1000312_pt1 | contig 14600 bp, 23 predicted proteins | sample LakMenEpi31Aug10_FD_150749 | JGI IMG/M metagenome (GOLD analysis project Ga0208465, IMG submission 150749) | Freshwater microbial communities from Lake Mendota, WI - 31AUG2010 deep hole epilimnion (SPAdes) | ecosystem: Environmental > Aquatic > Freshwater > Lake > Epilimnion/Euphotic zone ...
AGCTATAAACACTGGTGGGTGTACAGTAATATATCTATTTTTAAAATCAAACAGCGGGCTTTCTGGTGGAGCTGTAACTGTATCATATGTATCTACGTACGGAGTTGTATAGAAACTGAATGTCTCACGTAGGTTTGCTAAGCGTAAATGCTCTGGAAAATCGTATAAAACAAATGTGTTGATATAGTCATTTATTTGAGCGTCTGTTAGCTGGGAGGGAGACAGGCTACGGGTAAGCCGTCTTACTTTAGTTCTGATGGTTTGTAAATCTGCCATACTACATCCTTATTATGTAAATTGGTAATAGCTTAGCAAACTTACAAACCAGTTGAATTGTTAATTCAATATATTTCTAGTTGCCGCGTATAAAATGCTGTTAATTTCGCCAGTTGGCACTGCTTGTGGAAACTGTTCTGCTGCTGGAGGAGTAATATAGGACGCCATGTTTATTGTATCTATAGGCATAGAAAACGTTGTATTAGTGAGCACTAAAATAGGCGCTTCTACATGGTTTAGCTCTGTAATGCCATAACCTTGTGGCACATATAAGCGTATTATCAACCCAGTAACAAATTGATTATCAAACGAAGTAGTAATTACTACAGGGTTTGAGTTTGTTATGTTAGTTATAATCCTCATAGCTGGTTGAAATATTGGCGTTGCTACAGCAAGTATTGGCATCTAGATCCTTTCTACAGTGATAATCTCTTTGCTTGGCTGAGCATCGATGCCCATAAAGTCTAATGATTGGAAACTACAACGGCGTACTTTTTGCCCAATCTTAGCAATAGGTTTACCAAACTCATCTTGGCTATAAGAGTGTATTGGGTAAAAACAATTTGTATTTAAATGACGTGCTACGCCTAATGGTAGTTCATATATCTCACCATCACGCAACGAGTAGTTTTGTGGGGCATCACCTTTATATAATTTTATACTAAAGTCCATGACACCGCCTGGCACTTCGTGAAAGATAAATTTGCCGCTTACTTTTTCGGCATCACGGTTGCGTAAGGCTTCCATCTCTTTGCTTGTTAACTTTTTTCTTTCCATGATTACTCCCTTGTTAAATGTTAAGCGGGGAGGGGTAACCCTCCCATCCGAATAAGATTATGCGTATTCTTCAGAGTTAAAGCAAGCTCCAACTTTCCAGAAACTAACCTCAGTTGCAGCACCAGCAGGTTCGTTAGCACCAGCTTTTAAGCGGATACCAATAAAACCTTGGTTTACTGTAGCATCAGCCAAAATGTTAGCATTTTGTGATACTGAGTAAGCTGTGTCTTGGCCGAAAGGTATCATCTCTGGCAATTGTGAACCAGCAGCAACTTCTGCAGATGTTGGATAAGTAAAAACTTGACCACTACCAACAATGTCGATAGTAAAGCGAACTGATCCAAAAGCAGCTAATGGAGCGTCGTTAGCAACTACGCTTGTTACTGTAGCTGATACATAGTTGTTTGATGAGTTTGAATCAAGTAATGCACTAATTGCAGCACCACATGTTGAAGGGATCTTGAATCTAACCTGTTGTCCTACTGTCATCCCGTGTGGAATAGAAGTAGCAACAGTAATTACACCAGCAGCTTGTGTAATGTTGGTGATGATTCTGTTTGCTGGATAGAATCTTGATGTGATATCAATACGCTGTATGTTACCGTTAGTACCAGCAACACCAGAAGCTGTAGCTAATGCGTTGTTTGCAGCTAACAATAAACTAATATTGTTACCAGCAACAACACTAACAATCATATCTACACCGTAGTTACCAAAAACAGCTGCACCACCAGTAGCATTAACCACCCTAACAATATTACCTACAGCGACAGCACCAGCTGCTACTGCTGCGGCAGATGTTACCACAGGAACAGTTGCGCTTGTTTGTGCTGTAGTAGCATATTGAATAGATGCAAAGTTAGCTGGGTTAGAGTAATCGATGATAGTAAATGAATCAGCAGCTGTGTAGGTAACAGCACCAGCAACATCAATTCGTATACCAGTAGGCATACCTGTTTGAAAGTAAAACTGTTCTCTTGTTGAGTAATTTACAATATTAATCCAGTTTACGCCTGGCCTAAAAACAATAGTCTTAGCAACTGCTGTAGCTGGCTGAGTAAAATTACCACGTACTATAATTGTTCCGTCCATAATATCTCCTTTATTGTGCTAATGTAGCTCTTAGGTTGATAACCCAGAGATCGTTGGTTATTCTTGGACATGTCGCAAATTTATAGCCTACAGAAGCGTTTAACGCTAATGGGCCATCGTAAATTGGCGGTCTGTAGATAAAGGACGCACTGTATCCATCTTGCTGTACAGTTGCATAAGCTTCCATACCAACACAGAAAATGTTATATACGTCTTGACCTTGAACAGAAGCAGCTGGGCTGATTGAGCCGATGCTTGATACCAAGAATCTCAAGTTATTAACACAACCCCACTCTGAACGTAAAGCGTTTGTAGGTGCTGGATAATTACTTTTTGACGTAAAGTTATTAACGCCTTCTAACTCTTTTGTCATGTTTGTATGACATAAAGCAAAATAAGCGTCACGAACTGGAGCTGTACCAAACTTATCTTCACCTTCGATGTTATCGGAGATTGTATAAGCGTTGTTACCTAGTAATACACGTGTTACTTCAGACACGTCTAACAATGTTAGCTCGGTCGGGCTGTCGCCGTTTACGCCACCAACACAGTTAATAAATGATGCTGTTGATGCCAACATATCACGTGTTAACTGATCTTCGGTTTGACGTAGCGAAACGCCTAAACGTGCTGCACATTCGTTAAGAACAGGGTCTTGGTTTTGTAATGTTACTTGTTCGTTTAAAACTACATATGTGCCATAGAAGCTAATTTTAGCGTCAATGTCTACAGCTGTTAGGTTTTGTGGTGGTGGAGTAATACCACTGTTCCCCAAAGGAACCATAGCTGTTTGTAATGGGTTATATCTACGCATACGTAAAGTATTACCACCATTACGAGGCATATTTTTGCGCATTGCTGGGATATTATGAATCATATTTGGTACAGGTACGCTTAGCAATTTATAGCTAAAGCTCTGTTGTACTGGTGAAGGTAAAATGGATGTAGTTGTAACTGCCATTTTTGTTCCTTAGTTAAAGTTTATTAATTGACTTCAAGTAAGATGACGAGTCTTTTTACAGTCTGATGATCTGGCGAGAATCTATACGGCCATTAAGAAGGGTGAGAGTAGCGAATTCTCGTTACGGCTGGCTTTATATTAGCAAAAAGTATATGAGGGTCAACTAGAGGGAGCAGATTGATACTACCCCCTATAATTTTATAAGTTTTGACGTGCTGCAAACATCTCTTTGACTAGCTGGTCTTTTAACTCTGGCGTTAAACCGTTTGCAAAAGCATTGGCATGACTCAAAGGAGATTCACTTTTTTGTGGCGCTATACTGCTCAATGACTTAGGCTTAGCTAAGTTTTGCTGTGCTTTAAGCTTGTCAGCATCGTATGAAGTATCACGATGAATATTTAATAGCTTAATCATCTTATACGCCATAGCATGGGCTTTATAAACGTCGCCTGTAGCTAAAATTGCATCGGCCACATCTGGATCTATCTCACGTAATTTTTTTTGATTTTCGTATGACACTACTTTCTCAAAGTCTGGAAAGTCGTTCTTAATACGCATCTCAGCAGTAGACATAGCTAGACGCTTAGAATCTTCTTCACGTGCTTTCTTCAGCGCTGCTAACTCTTTTTTGATACTTAAAAGATGCCTACCCTCTGCCAAGTCGTCTTCTTTGATACCAAACTCACTAAGGTCAATCTCTTCTTCTTGAGGCTTTGTTGCAGCCTGTCGCTGTGCTAATAGCTCTCTTGCTTCATCTAATTCACGCTGCAACTTATCTTTAGACTGACGCAGTAATCGCCAATTTTCGTCTTTGACGCTTTTTAGCTCCGCCTCGATAGATTGATCTGGTTGCGCCTGTATAGTTTGCTGTGGGGCTTCCTCAACAACTTCTTCTTGTACTTGCTCAACTACTTGCTCTTCAATCATTTCAATACCTTCTTGTTGCATTTTCTTGGCTGCCTCTCTGTTCATTTGATCAATTTGTGATTGTGATGCTATTGGTAAATCCATATCCTTACGCCTTTATCAATATTGAGTTATCTGCTTCATTATTTAGCTGCTTTGACAGCTTTAACAAGTCGCCGTTTCGGTCGGCAAGTATATAATACAACAACCATCTTTCATCTGGTACTATCTCCCCTGCATGCCGTATAAACATTTCGCAGGTATCTTTTGATGGTAATACCCATAAAAACTGAATCTTATCGTCTTTATGTATCTTGTAGACTGTCTGGTCATATTCTGGGGTAGGGCATGATGTACGGTTTAAAAAGTAGTTACGTAAAACATTTTCCATCAAGCGTTCTTTTTTGGTCAACACAACTACATAGTACTCGCCTGTATATTGCTGTCTGCCACGCCGCAAGCACTCATAAAAATCTTTTTCATAAGTCTTATGTATCTCACGTTGCAACTCTATAGGATCTCTACTGTCAGGAGCTTTTTTTAACAGCTCACTGGATATTTTACCAACCGTATCTGCCATATTTACCTCATACTTTTTTCATGCTAACATTGCTTTACATTATCTCTCTTGTGGCATGATATGAGATTTGTACCCAAGTAGTTGTTTTGTTGTTTGATTATAAATGTCATGCCACTCTAAAACTTATCATTACTAAAAAATCCTGATTGCATACTATCACTACCATAAACAGCTTGTCTATACCGTTTGTCTAACTCTTCTGCTGTAGTATGGTCATCTCTTGTTTTTGGTAAGCTAACACACAAATACCGCAACGCATCTGCCATATGTGAGTGTATATCGTGCAACGGTCTGTCTTTGTACATCTGCCGTTTCGCGTCATACTCTGGACGATAGTTTTCTATAGCCCGCAAAAGAGTTTTGCAACGCTCATCTATAAATATTCTGTTAAATGTATTACGAACACAATCTATTCCGTCCATCAAACCAATATCATCTGCTATTGTAAAATTTAAACCCAGTTGACGCGCTGTCTCTAATCTTGTTATACCGCTAGAAAACTCATGCACTTTGATGTCATGGGGCGCTATGTGAAAACCGTATAAATATGGACGTTGCTGCACTATTTTGACGTAATGAGTCAATGCCTCACGCTCGCAAGAATATTCGTCTATGATGTAAATTTTGTTATTTATGGTTTGATAGAACAGTATACTCGTGCTGTCGCTATAGCCTATGTCCCAAGATGTATTAACCTTAAACGTAGGATCGTATTCAAATCGCTGTACTCTGTCTTCAACTCTGGCTTTATCTAACTGTGCTGACCAGTATGAACCACTATCTACCCCAGCAAAACTACAATAATATTCTTGTTGTATTAAATCTGGTGTGGTTAAGCCCTCGCTTAGCTCTTTATTGATCTCGTCTAGCTTAATGTGCTTTGTTTCATCAAGAGTAAGCTTTAAAGCAAACCAGTCTTTATGGTCTCGGGCTACCTGCCATAAGTCGTAAAGGTGATTAGCTTTACCCCGTGGTGTAGACACAAACAAACACCAGCCGCCGTTGTATGCCAATATGGGCTTGATTAGCTGGTAACATTTGCCGCCGTCTTGGAATATAGAATACTCGGTAAACACTACAGCATAAGCGTTAGAACCTACCAAGTTATTATAGTTTAAGGCACCTATAAGCTGGATAGTACTACCGTTAACAAAACGAATAAGTAGCTCTTGGCTATTCATAGAGCTAATTACTTGCGGTGGAATCAGGTCTAAAAACCTACGACCATCAGATAAAATACTGTTCCATATGATACGTTTAGCCATAGTATAGCTAGGCGCTATATAAAATATGTTACATGTCTTTTTCAAGGCTTGTCTGACACACAACCAGAAAGCGGCTACATCTTTACCGCTACGGCGTGGCATAATGGCAACAGCTTTGCGATAGCCTTTGTTTTCAATCGCGTCAATTATTAACTCTTGATACGGCTTTAGTTTGATTGAGTCTAGCTTGATGTTCATAATACCTTTCTAAAAGCAACCACATATTGCAGCTGCTATTGCATCGCTACTGTCATACGATACAAATTTAGTTGCCGATGGGAATAAGTTTTTCACTCTGTCTTGTATCTGTTGTTTAGTAGCTTTTCCCGTGCCAGTTAGTATTTCTTTGATTTGACAGGGTGTAAAGTCTTGCACAGTCATGTTTTTTTGAGCAGCTGCTAGCAGTGCTATAGCACGTACAAAGCCTAGTTTCAAAAAAGTCTGAGCGTTGTGCTGTAAGAAAGAGGTTTCTATTGATAGATTAGTAATCTTGTGCTTGTCGATTAGCTCTATTATAGCGTTATAGATGGCTTCTAGCTTTTTATGCGTAGGGGTGCTAGCAGTCAACTTGAAGCTTACATACTCCAACAAGGATAGTTTATTTGCTTGTTTGCTGACTACTGCTAAGCCACATATTTGCAACCCTGGATCTACGCCAAGCGTAACGATCAACCGACAACCTTCAAGACAACTTTAGCAGGCATCTTGATATTGTGTTTTTCGCACAGCTTATCAAATGCTTGGCTTAGAGTTATGTTTTCTTTGTGAGCTACAAAGCTGATCACATCGCCACAAGTATGACAATCGAAACAATAATATACATTCTTTTTGGGGTTTACTGTAAAGTCTTTTAGTTTTTGACCTGTGCGGGGATGAAACGGGCAATAACCATAATAGAATCCCTCGTCTAATTCTAATGGCATGTATGACTTTATAATGTCTTCAATTTTTAATGATTTTTTAACGTGATTATAAGATTCAGAGTTCATTACTACCTCGCTTTAGCTGTTTTCTTTGCTACCCTTTTAGGCTGTTTGACAAACTGCTTACCTTGTCTAATGCCTTCTCGTTTAGCTCTTGTTGTAGCAGCATATTCTTGAGGTGTCAATTTTTTTATAGCCGCTTTAGGTAGGTATCTTTCGCCAGTGGCTTCCGCCCCCTGCGTGCTGGGTTTGCCTGAGCGTGTACGCCATTTTTCACCTGTCCATTTTGATAAGGACTTTTGCTTTTTGGTCTTACCGCCAGTATAGCCGCCTCCGGCCTTCTTGTACTCCAATGCAACCAGCTGCGCCTTACGAGCCGACCATTGTCCTGGCGCACCCCCTTTATCACCCGCCATAATACGGTTTTTAATAGACTCGCGTAATTTTGGATTAGTGTAATTAGCCATAGTATCACTTCTTTGCCTTGTTACGTTTAGATATTGCCGCTGCCTTAGCCCTTGCGTCTGCTTTACTGCTGGCACCCCATGCCCTCAACGATAATAACAACCTAGTAGGCTCACCATTAGGCTTAAACTCTGGTCCAGCCATATTACCCATACGAGCTAAAAAAGATGCTCTGCGTGGATTGTCACCGCTTTTTACAGGTGGCTTTAGATTGCTGCCTTGCGCTTTGGCTGATGCTCTGCCCTTAGCATTAAGACCGCCACGGGGGTTCTTGCCTTCTGCTCGAGTCCAAGCAGGTGTTTTAAAACTTTTCATACTATCTCCTTAACAATTTGACTTATCTAAGTACCTAACTAATAAAGTACAAGCTATACCTAACACTGCCGTCGTTGCACTACCCGCATACGCCTTAGTTTTTGGTACGGCCTCTTGAAGCTGCTCTTCTTTCTGTGAGTTTTGCCTTTGCAGCTGCTCTAATGCAGTAGTCATCGCATTTAGAACAAGCGTGGACATACCAGGCTCTACAACATCAGAGCTTATCTGTTGCTCTATTTGCTCTACTGCTGGGTCATGTGCTGGACTACTTTGCTTAAACGCCGCAATAGCTTTAGATACAATTTGTTTTTTGGCTATAGGTGGTAATGGTGAACAGCTTTTTTGAAACAGATCAGGTGCAGGCAGGTTTTTGTAAAACTCTGGGTGTTGTTGTGCGTATGCTATTTGTTTTTGCATCAAGTCATTAATGTCAATTCTAGCTTCTCCAGCATGCAATATTTGTATAACTGTAGCAGCTTTTAATACACGCATTAGAAACATATAAACCCCTAGCACTTAAAAAAACTGTCTCTAATTTACTATATCTAACATATTATTACAGTGTTTTTACAATGCTAGGGATGCTTGGCACCCTAGCGGGGAATCGAACCCACGATTGCTGCCGTGAAAGGGCAATGTCCTTACCAATTAGACGACTAGGGCGTAATTTATTTACGTTTCTTTTTAGATACGCTTATGGCTATGGCAATCGCTTGTTTAGGCTTCTTGACAACTGGGCCACCTTTTCCAGAGTGTAACTCACCTTTTTTAAACTCGTCCATAACCTTAGCAATCTTCATCTTACTCTTAGACTTGCCGCTTGCTTTCTTCTTGGACATTTTCTTCATCATTTTTGAGTCTTCGGCTTTTTTCATAGACAATTTTTTAATCATCTTTGAATCTTCTTTGGCCTCACGCTCAAACATAGCTTTGTCATCTTTAAGATGCTTTATCATGTTTTTCATAGCTCACCTGTAATTTCATCGTTAGGCAAAATTAGTTTTTCTGCAAACCTACTAGCATTAAAGGTTTGATGGATAGCTTTTTCTGGTAGATTACTTATAGACATTTGATCTTCAAAGATCATTCTGCTATCTACCTTCTCTTGCTTACGTGGGTTTAGTTGATACGCCGACCCTATAGCCTGATAAAAGGCATCTTGCATATGTGATTTTTTTTTCATAATCATGTTCCTAAAAACAGGGAGCTGGTTAGCCCCCTGCAATATTATTTAGCTCTAGCAGTATCTTGATAATCAATCAATTTATCACGCTTCTTTTGCTTGCGTGTTTGCTTGCTCGTCAAGTTACTTGGTTTACCTAAAATGTTATAAGCAATTTTAGTCGCCTTACTGTTTTGTCTTGGTGCTTGAGCCATAATAAAACCTAGTATTTTTCTGGGTAAGGCATGCCTGACTTACGTTTACCACCCATAACATCATCACGTACTTGTACATCAATACCCTTGATGTCATCATTCAAGTTGTATGAATCGTAAGCACAAGCTGGATATGCTTTCATGATTACGTTTTGTGGAAGGTTGGCGATAGCTGATTTGTCTTCAGAGATCATACCTGCATCTCTTGACTCCATCTCACGGCGTGATGTTTTGCCGCTGTAAAGATCTCTTGACTCCATGGACTTCATGCCATTGCCGTTACCGTTATGATATCTTTTTGCCATTATTGGACTCCTAAGAAATTGCTCTCTTGAGCAAGGTTTGCGCCTCTATCTTCAGAGGTTTTAATCATATTACTTGACTCTGTATCTTTTAAAAGCTTCTGCAAACTTAAAAGTCTTTCGAGTTGCATCAAGTCTATATTGTCTAGCTCTTTTAATGCTTTAACAAAGTTGAGTAAACCTTGTTGCTCGTCCTTTGAAGCCTCAGCCACACGCTCTTGAGCCTGTGCAAAGTTTTCTTGGATACGTGACTGTCTCTCAGCTCCAAGCTGTAAGTTAGCTTGTGCTTGTGAATCTGCCAACCTGACTTGAGCCGCTTGGAACTCTGCCGCTGATTGTGTTTGAGCTTGCTGCGCTTGGCTTGTCGCCTCTTGTTGTCTAACAGTGTTCTCAATAATCTTGTTTTTGTTCTGCACTGTAGCAGCTTCTAGTAAGTCAATATCACTAATAGGCACACCAGCTTGTCTTAACTGTAGCATTTGTGCAAACTGCATTTGTTTTTGGGTAGAGGTGTTCAAACCTTCTTCAACAGCAACATCGTAAGTACCAAAGTTCTTGTTATAAAACTCACGGGTCGGGTCTTCCTCAATAATACGTTTGATTTTGCCAGGCGTGTAGTTGAGCTGTATGAGGTCAATCATCTGTTTACCAAGCAGTTTTTGGCTCATGTCCAGCTGGTCAAATAACGTTTGCAATGTGGTAAGCCCTGCACCTTGCCTTAGCATGCTTAAAATACCTGCCTTATCGTCGTTTGCGGAGCCAAGCAGCTCTTCATTCACGCCGCTAATCTCTTGGATCTCACGGGCTAATATTTCGCTTAATTGAATCATGCTTGGTGGTATCTGTGGCGCTTCAATTTTTTGTACGTCTGACATTTGAGCATCACGCTTTAACGCTAAGCCTCGGCCTTGTCCAGTTAAAAAAACGTCAGCAGGGTTTACAAGGGCGCTTTCTTTGTATATAAAGCCGCTGTTTATTTGAGATTCTAAGATGTCCAGCTCGGCTACTTTGCGCCTATTATATAAAAATTGTGCATCCCTGAGACCACGGACTACGCCTTGGATTCTGTTAACATAGTCTGGCTGTTGTGGGTGGTAGTAACCTAAAACGGGTACAAATGGGTAATAGTCGCTACCAGTAGGGTTGTAGTCGTTGTAAAACACTTTACCCTGCACGACAATAGCTAACTTTACGCTTGGCACTTCTTGCTCAATAACGGTAACACTTGGATAGGTTTGCAAGAATAGTTTTAATGCATCTTCATCGTTAGACTTCCATTCAAAGGTTTCGCCTGTTTGCGTATCAACTAGCATCTTTTGATGTCTGAAGTCTCTGTAGTAAAACTGATCATAGGTCAACAAGTTCTTCATAGTGTAGTTATATGACTCAGGCATAAACTGAAACTTAGCATCTCTTGAGCCGCCATATGGGTTACCTATCATACCAGCTATTTCGTTAGCATGGTCAGGCAATAACGACAACACTTCTTTTTTGGTTAGATAGGTACGCTTCCAAATACCATTACAGTCGCTTAAATCGTGCTTTCTGAAAAACGGGTCTATTAAGAACTCATTGTAAGAGCAGTTGTTTACCTTAATCTGTCCTGCGATTGGGTCTTTGCGGTAATCAACGTATAGATGTAACAGATTCATGCCTGTAACTAATGCACCTTCAAACGCCTCTGAGATAGTCTCGAGTATGTTCTCTTGGCGACAATTCCACATTAAGACTTTGGTTAGTTGGTCTGCCGTCTGGTTGTCTGAACTCTCGACTGGCACGGCTATAATAGACTTTCTAGAGCGTCTTTGATGGCCAGAAATCATGTTAACTACACGCCTTATACGGTTAAAATTAAACGTTCTTCGGCGGTTAGCTGGTAGATTTCCGTATAATCCTAGGTCTCCATAAACAGATTGGTCGCCACTAAAGAAGCGGGTATCAATAGAACCCTCGCCCCAAAAGTTTTGATTAATTGTAATACTTTCGGCATAGAAAGCCTCCATGCGTTTGAGAATATCTTTATCATCTTCTTGATAATACTCAGGCGCTAATTGCGGAAAAAGCATTGGCATAACTCCTTTAAATTTGTTACTAATTTATAGTACTGTAGCAAATTTACTAGAAAGGTGTGCTATGACAAATCTATTATTGTTTTTGGTATGGCTTTATGCCTTGTTTTCTATACTCCGCAAAACAAATACCCCCAAGTCAGGCAATTGACTCAGGGGACTGTTAACTATCTTAGTATCACAGACGAATTAAAATACGCTGCTTGAAAGAAGTTAGCTAAGTATGCACTTATTAAATACGGATTGAAAGGCTTACTATTAGTTACTTCGATGTAAATGTCTGTGCCTTTGATATGTAGTGATATTGTCGCGTCATCATTAAACAAACATGCTTTGAAGCCATCATTTAATTTAGCGTGGCTAATATTGTCAAACCGTTTACAGTTCAACAGGCTAGGCAAAAACGTCTTAGCAAGCTTCTTTAAACATGGGCTAAACTGTTTACAGCCTACAAGGTTAATCGTGCAACTGAGAGCATGTGCGTTGTTATTTTCAAGTATGCCAGCTATGTCGCCAACGTGCTGCTCTGTGCTTGTTAGATATACATTGTTTGTGCCTAACAACAGACTACTACATAATAAGATTATATTTTTCATGACACTTTCCGTTTTTATAAAATGTGATTAAATTGACTGTGTTTTGTTTTCATTGATGAATACCCTTCGCGATTCGTTATCTGTTTGGACTCTCTACTTCCCCTAGGGAGTCCGTCTAACTAAAACAAACGTCTCATTTATACTTCTGCTACATAAAACAGACGGCTATATCGTTGCTATATTAATTCGGAGGCTTTGTAAAGGCGCTTTTAAAATTATTTACGCCTCCAAAGCGCCTTCAAATTATAAGCTGCTAGACGGCATAAATAATATATCGAGGCCACATGCGCCTCAAAAGCGCCGTCAATTCCGCGCGGCGCCGCTCTTCAATTAGCTCCCTTTTCAGTAAGTAACTTAATAATATCTTTATGACTGCCGTTAATCTTAGCCCACTGTAATGCATTAAGATTGTGATTATTACGTACGGTTAGATCTGCATTCTTATCTAGTAACAATTGACACAGGTCTTTACGGTCTTTTAATACCGCATACATCAACAGCGTGTTACCCATAAAGCCAAACTTCTGGTTTACTGCTAACTCCTTGCGGTCTATAAGCCCCTCCACCTCGCCAAAGCTTTTACCTAAAAAGGCATCTACTACACTTGGAGCTTCTTCCGCTACAAATGGCGCGCCGTCGTGGTCTCTTGGTACTTGCCAGATTAAAGAGCCTCTTAAGCTTGTAGCACTACGGCAAAGGCTTTGCTCGTCGGTTGGCCATGCGCTTACTCCATCTTCATCCACACAGGCCACAAAAGGGCACGCCATGCTAAACATATACGTCGGTGATGGTTTACCTTTTGGCGGTGGTGGTGTCTCACTTGGTTTAATAATGCTAAATATTAACAGTATGTGTAATTTATTCATGTGTAAATGTTATATGTATTTGTGGGGCTAATTCTGTTTTAATTGATTCTAACAAGCTTGCATCTGTAACGATGTGGCTTAGATACTGTACGCTATAATCAGCTATACATTTGACTACATAACCACTAGGTACTTCAAGCTTGCTTCGCATAAAGTCTTGATAGATTTCAAGCAGGTCTTTTTTGCGTAAAATGCTGTAAAGGTCTGGAGGCATATTAAAAGTGTATATAACTTGTAAATTCTTGATTGCCTTAGACTCAAGTATTGTCATGGGCTGAAACGCTGATAATTGTTCAGCTATCGCCTTAGTCTTGGCCTCTCTGCGTTCTTTATACTGAGTATTGTAACACTCTCGGCAAGATGTTTTGTACTTCATGATGCCAGTTTTGCTAAATCCGTTTGCTACCGCGTTATCAGGAGTTAATTGATCCTGACAACGCATGCATACTAAAATCATCACTATACCCCTTTTTTATGCGTATATACGTTAACTTCCTTGCTATACCCTTATCGTTTAACGATAATATTAACCATTTACCCTAAGTAACCATAAAGGCAGTGGGTAATGCTTACTTGCTAATCTGTTAACTATTTGTTTTGTTGTCATAACTATCCTTGGAACAGGTATGCTCAATAATCTTTTACTAAAGCTTTGCTGCACTGGGGATGGTAAAATACTAGTAGTCGTAATTGACATATTTTTTCCTTATATTAACTCTTGTTTATTTTTGATCTTAAATAACCTTTACTAAGTTGTGTTGTCTTGCTATTTCGTTAGCTCTATCAAAAATACGCTCTTGCATGTCGTCATCGGAACATACAACATAATTAAAATGTTTTTGCGCAACATGATCACCTCGCCCAGATACATAAAAACGCATTTCAGCAACCAATACCATATTGATTTGAACGCTAGCCAATACATAGCCATCTATAATTTCATAATTGATTTTAGTGAATTCCATAATTTTACTTTCTGTTGTTGTTGTTACTAACTTATATAAACATTATGGCACAGATATAAACACTTGTCAACACTTTTATAGCTCTTCTTTACACTCATTAATCAACTTACCCACTGCCTTGGTCAATTCATGCTCTGGCAGCTTGGTTTCGCCAGCCTTAACTACTAGATCCGACGAACGAACTTCATTGATAATGACATTTATGCGGTTATCATCTATAGGGTTTTTATTATGCAAAGATGCTTTCCATTCCATCAAAGCTTTATATTCAGGGCAATATTTGGGTTGCATAGCCAAAAAAACACCAGCATTAAGTTTATTCTTTAGCGCTAGCTTTTCACGCTTGAGCGCTATAAGCTCTTTGGCTGTCTCAAGTGCATCACCAGCTAATTCCCACTTCTGGCACCACGCATAGAATGTTTTACTGTTGACTCCCTTGCTTAAAAAGAACTCTTGTATCGATAAACACCCATCATCATCAGCACAACTTTTCACCATGTCACTAAAAAATTGTTCTATAAACCGTTCTGTTACTGGCCGAAAGGAAAAATCAAAACAGTTTCGATAATCTTCCTGCCATTTAGTTAAAGGCCTTGTCTTAGTGTCCTCGTTGTATGCCTTGTAGTTAGTCTTTTTCTTGGTCATTGCTATCTCTATGTGTATCACAATCAAACTTTAAACAACTGTACTTATCTTTGCTACAAGTTTTTTTGACGTCTACTCGTCCAATCGTGCGCTCAGGGACTTCAAACAAGTTGAATTTGATCTTGCCTAAGTTGTCGCTCTGTAAGCTGTTAATGGAGAATTTGACTACGCTGAACCCGATGAGGTTTTTACCACCACCCATAATTATGCTCCGCACACC
>Ga0208465_1000313_pt1 | contig 14595 bp, 16 predicted proteins | sample LakMenEpi31Aug10_FD_150749 | JGI IMG/M metagenome (GOLD analysis project Ga0208465, IMG submission 150749) | Freshwater microbial communities from Lake Mendota, WI - 31AUG2010 deep hole epilimnion (SPAdes) | ecosystem: Environmental > Aquatic > Freshwater > Lake > Epilimnion/Euphotic zone ...
CTTACTTTCAGGAATCGATTTTAAAACAGATTCGGCAGTTTTTTTAACGGGTTCGTTAGTCATAACGGAAGTAGTTCGAGTCAATGCGGGTCTTTGCATCTTGTTAGATATATATATTATATATCCTCATAATATAATGGATGTTAATCTGTTATTGTTGACAAATATTTTTTTAAATTACTATAATACGGGACACTGTCGTTATTTATAAACTGGCGACCGTCCCACGGTTTTGTGTTTACCGTTCTCGAAATATCCTTAATGTGTTCAATACAAAAAACATCTAAATGTTGCTGTTTCGAATTCCTGTTATGATTTATTTTTTTAAAACTGAAAGGTCTGGAGACCGTTAAAGAGTTACCTTTATACATAGTCATAAAATTTTCAAAAGTTAATTTAGATTTATTTAAACCCTTAGAAGCGAATTTATGTTTAATAGTTCCATCAGGTTTTAATATCTCTAAACAATAAAGTTTTGGAGCGATGAAAATCGCTTTTACTATTTTACCGGCATTTTTCAAATCGTCGGCAAAATCTCCAAGGTTTGAACCATTCCAATTTTTAACCCTTGTAATATTTTTTTGATGTGCCATAAGCGAATCAGTATCAGTATAATAAAAATCGTTTTCGATCTGTTTTTTATCATCAATGCCAAAATAAGGATTCGATTGTTTAATTACATTTAACATTATTCGGCGGGAATATGCTAATATAAAGGCACCCATTTGGGTCGGTTTCGTTATACATTCTTCCTTAAGGTCAATTAAACGGGGTTCACCAGTTAAATAGAGTGTTCCCGGCGAGATTTCTACGATGCTGGTAACATCGTGTTCATTGAAAAATGACCAAAATTCATAATTATCCTTTATAATCTTGGTTTTCGTTTCTACGGGTTTCTGGATCTGCTTACCATACAGGGCATTTAAAAACAGTTTAGCAAGAGTATATTCGACACTATCTTTTTTCGATTCTTGTTTATCTTTGTATTTCTCCAGTATGTAATCTTTAAAAACATTATCCGAATCGTTCCAATACCATCCATTTAAAATTTCAATCTGATAACCGCATGATTTCATATCTTCAATATCCACCGATGTATAAAACCCCGTTCCGTCTTTCAGGTCCCATATAAGTTTTCCTTCTTGTTTACGACCTCCAATACTGTGAATCAAATTTTTATTTGTAATATAATTAATGTTGTATATTCCTAATTTTCCTTCCATAAATATTTTAGTCTCTTGCGGGAAACCAATAGGAAATTTTTCAAGCATAGCGGTCGGATAAAGCGAAACAATATCACCATAGAATAAATAATCTTCAATATCATTATATTTTAATTCACCCTGTTTAAATTTTTCTAAATCCTTACTCTCGAAATAACTTTTATTTTTATATACCCGTCCGCCTCTTACCGATTGCCTAAATGCTTTTTCCTGTTCTAGGTTTGGCAAACTAATAATATATTTCTTCTTTATACTCATTTTCCATAAATAAAATGTTAAAGAACTGGTAGATAGGAAGGAAGTAATATTAAACCCATACTTTTGATGAATTGAATTATTCAACTTATTATATAATTCTTCTAACCCCAAAACATCACATTTAAGATATTCCAAACATTTAATTTTTAAATCATCGGTCATATCTTCCCACCGTGTTGCCAGTTCGTGATTAAATTCACCCTTTGAAATATTACAATTAAAAGAAATTAAATTATCTTTTAGGGTTCCCTGTAAATGTTTCATTATGTCCCAACAACTTATATTTTTATATTGAAGTGAATATATACTCCCATCTTTAATCAAATGTTTATTTGGTATTTCTTTCCGTTCTAATATAGTCGATAAAATAAAACGATGGTCGAAATTACTACCGTTAAAAGCATTCAATATAATTTTTTCTTGAAAACTGGTTAAGAAATCTAACATATTGCCAATACAATTATCGCCCGTAAAAGTTAAATATCTCGATCGATATACAAGACCAACAATATAAGGAATATGAACAAAACTATCGCCGACCCGTTTCTGATAAGTTTCAATATCATAATGAGCAATATTATTTTTTTCTTGTTGTAAAGGTTTCGAACATATTAAAGATCGATGTCCGTTTTTCAATATCTTACGGTTAACATAATTAATTTTTTTAACATTACATTTATGTTTATTGTAATAAGTTGTGATACATATATTACATTTCTTTATTTCTTTCTTAGAAATCTTAAAATAATGGTCTTCTTTCAAACATAAAAACGGTTCGCCTTCTCCATAATGTTGATTCGTTTCACTTACAAAAATAGAACAAGGAACGATTTTTATACCAATCTCGGGGGGAATCTTTGAATCATCAGGTAACCCATATTTTTGACGAATCTTATTATATGACCTTCTATCACCACGAGCAATTTCACCAAATCTATTTTTGATTTTAAGTTCTTCAGAACTAAATAGACTAAAAAAACAATTGTTATGATTACTCGCTTCCTGTTCATATTTTAAATCATTTTCTCGGAATGTTAAACCGTTGGAACTGCATCCGCCCGAAAGTCCTTTTATCATAATAATTTTTATATTGGTAATCTCACATAAAATTAATCCACTACTGTCTATATAAGATTTAACATAATTATCAAGTTCAAGAATAAACCTTTCTATTTGATTCATTCGATAAGTTTTAAAATGCTTATACCGTGTCGAATGAGTGTCGTCGCTTCTTGTTCCGAAAAGGGTTAATGAGACATGGAACACACTCGTTTTAATATCGAAACCGTTCCTAACTGAATGATTTAACCTATTTGAAACAGATCGCATAATATCTTTCGTGTCATTTGTCTGTATTCTATTATTAGACAGTTCAATATTATAAATCCGAGAATTTAAATTTTTATTGTCAGAATATATATTTTGTTGGAACTTAATAAAATTGTCTTTAATTTCTCTTTGTAATTTGCTGTCCAATTGTTTCCTTTCTTGGATGTGAGGAATGCCAGAAATGTAATTTTTAGCAACTTGAGAATCGACCCTATAAAAGTTTCTGTTTCCGATTCTTCTAATAGAAATGTCGCCAGCAGAATTAACACGATGTTCAAACCCTCGCTGTTTAAGTTCATCGATCGAATATTTTTTATCGTTAATCGATAGCATTATATTATATATATCATATCTTTTTAATAGGAAAAAAAAAATAATTTGTTGAAATATCTATTTACATCTTTGTAGAGTTATTTACAATTTTACAACTTTACAATATATATTTTTATCTAATCAAGGCATTACGGTGTTTTTTACTTTTTAAATGAGTCGATTTGTGACTATAGTCATAGGACCCGCCACAAATTTCGCAAGTAAATATTTGCTTTGCTCGAGTTAAAATTTCTTCTTTGTGTTCTTTGTAATGTTCTTTTGCCCTGCTGTTGTTAGTGACATAATAATATTGTTTGGCATATTCCTTTGATCCTAATCGTAAATATTCGCCTAATCTTTTTAATTTATTTATTGCCGTTGGGTTACCTTCGATATATTTTTTTTCAATTGCATACCGTTCTAATTTATTTTCGCATAATTTTGCTTCCAATAAATGGATAGAATAGTCGCCTTCGCATAAAACTTCTCTAGACATTGTTTTTTTAATTCCACAAGACAAGAATGTTTTATAATCAAGTTCGTGCCACAAAAGTCTATTTTCCAAGGTCATCCTGGTCGAACCGATATATAATTTATCGGTGTTAGTGCTTGTTATCTTGTAAAATCTCACAAACATTTTATATATATATATACTTATATATTTAATATGATTATTATAATTATTTATTTAATATATTTTATTCGATGACCGATAAAAAACTTGAGAAACGAATTTACAAATTGCCCAATGCAGACAAGAAAAACCACGAAGTTTGGTATCCCGGAAGAGATTTATTAAATTTACCCTCTCCGTATCGCATTGGTTTGATGGCGCCTCCAAACAGAGGAAAAAGCACTCTTATAAAAAATATACTACTTAGAGCAGATCCTTTATTTAATAATATTATATTAATACATCCAGACCCGGAAAGCGATGAATATTCAGATGTTCGTGCGACTGTTATGAATACTATACCTGCACCCGAAGATTGGAAATTTGAAGGCAAAACACTTTGTATTGTTGACGATATAGAATTAAAATTATTGGACAAAACTCAAAAAAGCAACCTAGATAGATTATTTGGATATGTATCGACACATAAAAATGTTAGTTGCATGATTACAAGTCAGGACGGGTATAATATTCCTCCCTCTGTTAGACGGAATTTAAATGTTTATGTTATATGGAAAACTCCAGATATTCAGGCGGTTAGCGGTTTAATTCGAAAAGCGGGATTAACTTCAGAACACACAAAAAAAATATTCAAGAGGTTTAAAAGTAATTATGACAGTTTTATGATTGATTTAACGAACAAGAGTCCGGCACATTATCGAATAAACGGATATGAAATTATAAATGAAGACTTTTTCGAAACATAGAATAGATAAAAAACATTCTTTAGAATGGTTTTTAGTCTACAAAAAAATAATACAGCATAATACAACCTTTTCAATATAATAATTTATTGATTATAAACCAACTTACCTTTTTGCAAGCATTCTTTATAAGTTAATTCGGGGTTCTTTGTTCTGAAATCAGCAAGAAAAGACAACCATGGATTTGTTTTTTTATTTACCACGGGTTTAATAGTTTGTTCAACTTTAATCACCGGTTCGAAATCTTTTTCTTCTTGCGGAATTACAACTTTTAATTTTTGTTTCCTTTCTTTCTTGGGTTTTGGTTCTACAACTGGAGCAGGTTGAATCGTTTCAATTTTTTTCTCAAGTTCTTCGATTTTCTTCTCGGTAGTCTTGGGGTTCTGTTTACGAGGCATTACAGGAAATATATAATTCCGTTGTTCATAATATTATATTCAAATATAAATATAAAATGACAGAAACTAAAGAAAATTTAAACGAAATAATCAAAAGGGTATATTATGATCCGAATACTGGGTTTCAATCACCTTATAAAATATATAAAAGACTAAAGCAAACTATTCCAGATATAAAAGTAAAAGATATAAAAAATGTAATCGATAAACAGAGTATATATCAAACCACAAAATTAAATATCGGACGGATGGGGTCTTTTATACCTCAACATCCGCTTCACGAATTTCAATGCGACCTGATTTATTTAGAGAATAAAAATTTAAATAAGAATAATAAATATGCTTTGGTTGTCATCGATGTTTTCAGCAAATTCGTCGATATAGAATTATTAAAAAAGAAGACCGCAGGAGAAACAGTTGAAGCGATGCAAAAGATATTGAACAAAATGGGAATACCCAAATTAATATATTGTGATGAAGGAAGCGAATTCAACAATAAAGAATTTAAAAAATTATGTGACGACCATAAAATAGAAATAATATTTTCTTTAAGTCATGCCCCTGTTGTTGAACGAGTAAATAGAACAATAAAAGCGATGTTATATAGGTATCTGGAAAGCACAAACAGCAAAACTTTTATAAATGTATTACCATCAATATTAAAAGCATATAACAGTTCTTATCATACAACTATAAAGATGTCACCGAACGAAGCACTTGACGAAAAAAACCATCGAACCGTTCTTCATAACATTGTTCAAAGGTCGAGAATAATAAATCGTCCAAAAATAGAAGTCGGGGACCTTGTTCGGTTTCGAATCAAACCAAAAACCTATGACAAAAAATATAAAAGTCAGTTTTCTAAAACAATCCATAAAGTTGATTCCATCGACGATCGATATTATATAATAGATGGACGGAAATACCTCAGAGCAAATATCATACCCGTGCAAGAATCTGAAGAAAATCCAAATGAACCCGACTATGAAAACAGTCAAGAACAACACCTTAGAAACCTCGCCAAAAATAGACCAGAAAGAGACACTACCCCGTTACCTATAGAAGAAAGTATCGCTAAAACAAAACCACGAAGAGGATTCACCGTATACGAGTAGCAATTTCACGGATATGGGTCGGAACTGTGGGGAAGAAAAAGAAACTGTTGAAAAAGAAACCGAAACTTTGCAAAAACTTGTCTATATATAGACAAGTCTCCAAAGTCGTCTAAAGCGTGGTAGACGAACCTTTTCTGTAACCTTTTCTGAGGGGGTCGGTAAAGGACAAAAAAATTCGTGAGAGGATGAAGAATGTTTTTTATCTATTTATTATAATTTAACTTATATATATATCATGTCTTGGACAGATGCACACGACGAAAGTTTATATATTATATTCAAATATTCGAATACACTATATAAACAGTATCACAAAAATTATATCAAGTCAAAACAACGACTTCAAAAATATCGAATCCCTATAATTATTTTATCTTCTATCAGTGGATTTTTATCAATCAGCAACAGTGGATATATCCCCGATGAATATAACAAATGGGTTAGTCTTATTGTTGGTTTTTTCAATCTACTGACCTCGCTCGTATCTTTGATAGAAAATTTCAAGAAGATCGACCAAACGGTTATTAAATCTCAAGAAACTTATATATCTTTCAAAAAAATCAATGATAATATTTCTTTACTGCTCAGGACACCAAGAGAAGAACGAAAAGAAAACGGAAGCGACTCCGTTGAAAAGTTTTTCCAACTATTCGAAAATACTTTATTGAATGCTCCAATTTTGAAAGGTAACACAGTCGATTTATTTGAATTTCAAAAAATAAAATTGTATAGGGGAGGTGTTGAATTGCCTATTACTCCTTCCAATAGTTCAACAAGCGAAAACGGTATAGAACTACAAGAAAAAAAAAACCCCGAAAGGTTAACCTCGTTGTAGAGTAAAAACGGACTACCGTCCATTTTTATCTATCTTTATCTTTTTTATTATAAATAATATAATAATATATAACATGTCTTATAGTGAAGAACACTATTTATTTAGTTCAGACCCTGCCGAAGGAGCATATAATATTTCTTCGGATGGTTCTCGCTTTTCGGTTTCTTTTAATCCTGCATTGCGATTTAACCAAAATGCTACCCGTATCAGACTCGAATTATTGGAATGTGAATTATATTATACAAGTCCTAATATTTTGGATAATGTAAATAACCGTTTGGACCTATCGTATGAAGATATTCACGGAGTTGTTAGAATTTATAATATTGTAATTCCCCAGGGGTTATATACTCTCGAGAATCTTAACGACGAAATTATCCGCCTTTTAGGAACCCAAGGAGGTCAGACGAATCCGCCTCTAATTTCTTTTTTACCAAATTCCTCGAATTCAAGGGTAATAATGACCTTAATAGGTAATAGTCGAGTTGATTTTTCTAAACCTTCTTCCGTTGGTATTTTGTTCGGTTTTCTCCCGATAGCATATGTTCCTTATGGAATTGTTAGTGATGACCGAAAAAGCACTTTCGAAGCACCAAATCCGGCAAGATTGAATAATATAAATTTCTTTGTTTTGAATTGTAATATATTGTTGGATGGACTTTGTTTTAATGGTATAAGTCGGCAAGCACTCGGGAGGATACTAATAAATAACGAACCAGGAGGGCAAATTATATCAACTCCTCAACATCCATATTCAATAGATATAACTAATTTAAAATATTCGTCTTATAATAATTTAACATTTTGGATTACATCAGATACCGATAAACCAATATCAACATCGGAACCGTATTCGTTTCGGTTAAGAATAACCACGGAGCAAGAGTAAACAGTCTTTTTTATCTATATTATAATTAACAAAACATATATTATGTCACTAACAACAAGCGAACGACACTTTTTATTTTCAAGCAACCCTATCATGGGGGCATTAAATGTTAATAATCTCGGTAACAGGTTTTCGGTAACATTCAACCCGCCTTTAAGATTTGATGAAAAAGCACAACAGATTCGTATGGAACTTTTAGAAAGCGAATTATATTATAATACTCCAAATATAACAAATATGAACAATCATATAAGAATTTCAGGACCAAATAATGCGGATGGTAAAGCGATGATATTCGATTTTTATTTAACCCCGGGACTATATGAATTAGAAACATTATCGACCGAAATCAATAACAGAATTTTAGAACTTGGTGGAAAAAATAATATTATAGTTCTCTCGGCAAATTCTTCAAATAGTCGGGTTGTGATGACTCTACAATATCCAAATACAATAATGTATTTAACTGTTCCAAATAATATTGCTGAAATTATTGGTTTTGCTCAAGATGATTACCCATCGGGGTCATCTGGAAATTATTCGCATACTGGTTTATATAACCCTCAATTTAATCAAGTAAATTATTATACAATCTCATGTGATGTTGTTCCCGTTGGGTTAAGTTTTAACGGAAATAATAAGCAGGTTATCGGTCGTATTTTAATAGGTGCAGTAGACCCGGGCGAACAAATTGTTAGCAGTCCTATCCATCCTTATAGTATCGATATCACTACCCTCAAAAATCAAATTATTCCATCCGCGACCTTCTGGATGCAAGACGATAAGGGGCGGGATGTAGACACACTAGGCGAATATTATAGTTTTCGTTTAAGAGTGGTTACAGAACTATAAACCGGTGAAGAGTAATAACCAGTCTTTAGACTGTTTATTATCTTAATTATACATATCAGAAATATATATAAAAAATGTTACGACCTTCCTTTAAATTAGGTGATAAGTTTATCCCCAAACCATTTATAGAATATGTTCCAAAAGATATTGATGGATTTAACCCCAATCAGGTTCCGACCAGAAACGGTTATTTAATCCAACCTCCTATTCCTAGGATTGATATGACTGACCCTCTTGCAGTATCTGCCGAAAAATTAAGAGAATTGTCAAATTTGGCAATGGTTACCATAGATGTTCCCGACCCTAACGATAAAACATATATAACTGAAAACAGACCCCAAAGGACTATTAAACGAAGTATTTTACCGTCAGCAATTCCGAATTTATCGACTGATGAAATGAAAAGTTTTATAGATTCTATTAATTCGAATAATACAACTTTAAGCACTGAAATGAAAGGTGCTTTAGAACTGGTTAAAAAATCATTAATTAAAAAATTGGTTGCAGGAGATCAAAAAGTTATCGATGCTTTAAAACCGATGAGTAGTTATATCAAAACAAGCGAAATCCCTCAATTTTGTTTTGTCTATACACTCAAAGAAACAAAGGAATACAATATAGATATGAAGACGGGAATTTTACGAAGTGATATATATATTAAATTGATTAAAAATAAGGATAATTTTACTCCTAGATCAGGTTACGACTTTGGCAGATTTTTGGCAAGACTTTCAGGCAGTAAAGTAGAAATAGGGGATATTATTGATACGGAAAATTGTATGTATTACAAAATGACCGCTCCGGAAACGAAAATAGCAGACTATAATAATATGGTCGTTGTTGCTTTACAGGATTTGACTTTTTTCAGTTCCGTTAATGGTCTTAAAACCAGCAATTTTATAAATGCTCTTGAACAAGGTTATAAAAATCATTTTGGACCCGGCAGTGATTTGCCTACAATAGCATAGCGGGGTGAAGAGTATCTTTATTATAATTATCGTATAAATATATTAAAATGCGATTTCAAAGAAATTATTCTCGGAAAATGATGGGAAAAGGTATTTCCCTTGCTGGTAATTTTATGCAAGGTAGTGGAGAACCTATATCAACTATATCAAACACCAATGAAAATATTATTCCAGTTATTAATTCTGCGGGTCCTAAATTTAACCCTGATAGACCTCCTATGGGTGATTTATTATCAATGACTGGTAGAGAACTTAAAGAACTAGAACAAGAAGGAAGCGGTATTAAACTCGCTGGGCAACGGAGAAAAATGATGGGATGCGGTGACTTTATGGTTAGCAAAGTTTTGCCGTATAATCTTAAACTCCTAGGACTTAAAAATAATAAATCATTAAACGAAGCATTTTTATCGGGCGATATAAAACACGCGAGTGACATGTTTATGAATCATTTGCTAAACGACAAAAAAATTAATTCAAAAAAATTATTAAAAGATGTTCAATCACTTCGTAACCTTCATTTTAGAAGTCTTTCAAAGGTATCACAAAAGGGCGAAGGCATCGTTTCTGGATTTAAAAAATTTGGCGAAAAGGCGAAAAATGTAATTCAATCCATTGCCCGAGGAGTTGAAAAATATGCTCCTGTTGTTGAAAAAGGATTAAATATTTTAGGAGAAGTAGCACCAGAAACGGCAGGAAAGTATGGACCAGGAATTAAAAAAGCATTGGGGACCGCTGTTAAACTGGCACCGTTGCTTTTGTAGGTGATAGATAAAAAATTATAAGATAAATGAAAGGTTGAATAATGATGTTATATTTTTTTTATTATGATTATCATTAATATATAAAAATCTAAAATGTCTATGTTTGATTTACCTACTCAAGTTTCTGAATTGTCAGGAGCGAATTCTGGAATGAGTAATAAAAGATTTGTAGAAGTAAATTGTTCCAGAGCGGTGACGGATAGCACCTTTGCTAACTCTTTACAAGAATTTAAATTTAATGTGTCGGGGACCACTTGGTGGATCCCGAGAGAATCATTTTTTCGTATCCGTATGGCAATTACTCGAAACGACGGAAGTCCTATTCAACTCCAGGACGATGTTGCTCCTAGTTATGCCGTTTGTGATACTCTTTATCGATCTCTCGAATTTAAAATGGGCGGAATTAGTGTTTCTCGCATCGGTCAGTTTTGTCCCCAAATTGCTGGATTGAAAAAGAGACAAGAATATTCAACTCAATGGCGAAACGAACTCGGACAAGCGATCGGAATGTATGATACTCGTTTTATTGAACGACAAAATTATATTGCTGTGGATGGAACTTCGGGTCGAGAATTTAACCAATCACTTTCTTATTTTAACGGTGTTGTTCCTACTGCTTATCAAGATGAAACAAGCGAATTGAAAGCAGGAACACTAGAATTTAAAAGCACAGATGCTAAAGGCGGTTTTTTAGTTCCTGGATCTTTCAGAATTAACGACCTAGTTTCTATTGGTTCAGCTCCTAGTAATCAAATTGTTGAAATAACATATATCACTACAGACACTGCCGCTGCTCAAACTTATTCCATTCGAAGTGTTAATGCTCCTATTGTTCCTATCACTTCCAGACCCATGAGTGATGCGAGAAATGCTATTGCAAGACTTAGAAGTTCAGAACCTCCAACCGCTCGTGTTGGTGATTTTGAATTTATGTGGCAACCGTGTCTTTCTATTTTTGATAGCGATAAAGCATTACCCGTCGGTAGTTATTCGTTTATTCTCCAACCAGAAAACCGTGCTGTTATTGAAAAAACTATCGTCCAGAGTGCTAGAGGAAACAGAACGGCGGGAACAGATTACAAGGTCGATATTTCAGATATTAAATTATATGTTTCAACCGTGGAAAGTTCTCGTGTGGATGACCTTGATTATTATATCGACCTCAAGGAAATGGATTGTGCTGTTGCTAAAATTCAGTCGGCAAGTTGGTCACAATATCAATTTATTGTTAATCCCTCGCTTGTTAATGTAAGTATTGCTTTTCAAGATACTCGAGTAGGTTCCGATACTCGGGTTCCTGCGACTCTTTTTAAAGTTGGAACCGCTGCTAATGCTTTAGATTTCCAACAAAATAAATTATCAAGATTTAATTTCAGTTACGCCGGTATTCAATACCCTGCCCAAGATACTGACCAAAAATTTACTGCTGGTGTTATTGGAACTACTACCGGTAAAGATTATACGACTCAGATTTATTTATCGTCCATGCTTGCAAACGGTGGATTTTATACAGACTCGGGAACGGAAAGCATTCAAGATTTTCGAGGTGCTGGGATGTATCTTTCTTATAATGTTCCTAAAGACGGAAACGATAGATCTACGGATTTGGTTGTTCGTTGTGCTTTTGATACAACTACCGCGACAGATATCACCGACCAAACGAATTTATTGATGTTTCAAACTTACCGGAAATTTTGTGCCGTGAAAGTCAGAGGCGGACAGGTCATTAGTGTTAACAGTCAATATAATTAAGTTGTATTATATAAAAAGAATACATATAAATTAATGGAAGTATATAATAAATTCTTAAAATTAATCGAAAATAAACTCGGTAAGGAATCAACCGATAGCGAACAAATAAATATTTTTTGTAAAATATTGTTCGGTAATAAATTTAAAGGTGTATATGCTTACAACGAACCTATAAAATTAGAAAAAGGAGAATCCGCAATATTTAATTTGGATACATCCGATAAACCTGGTTCGCATTGGGTTGCTGTTTGTAAAAGTGGGAGATATATAACCTATGATTCTTTTGGAAGAAATATTAAAAAAATAAGAGGTAGTTTATTCACCGAAAAAGATAAAGAACAAGAATATACCGAAAATAATTGTGGTCAGCGATGTATTGCTTTTTTGTGTGTTTGGTATTCGACGAATGATAAAATTGCATTATCTATTTAAAACAATTAATTAATATATCGAAATGCAAAAAAATCAAAGCGGTAGAAACCTATACGGGTCGGGTCATCCTAATGTTTCTAAAATAGTCGAAAGTCAGACCAGTGTAAATATTTCATCTACTTTAATCGTTAATGAATTAATTGTTAATAATGTTAATGTAACGACCTTATTACAGAATCTTTTAACAAGAATTCAAGAATTGGAAGCGGTTGTAAATAATCAAAATCAAATTTTAAATTCTCTTAGAGGTATAGGAAATTAGTCTATTTTTATTATTATGAAGTTTATAAATATATATAAATCATGTCTTTGGTGAAATCTCAAAAAATTCATTTGTATGTTGATGAAAAAGCAACTGACAAATTCGAAATTGTTGCTAATTCTGGCGATGCCGTCTTTTCTTATGTTAACAAACCTCTCAAATTTGATGCCGATCTTCAATATAAAAGCGGTGCTGTTTATGTCTCGGTGCTTAATAAATTTGCTCAAGTTGTTCAATCTGTTACCGACGAATCGGTTGCTCGTAATCAAGCAGATATGGTTCTTCAGCAAGGTATTGATGCCGAACTCGCTCGAGCGACTTTGGTCGAACAGGGTTTAATTAACTCCCTTACCGCGGAAACAACTGCTAGAAGTGATTTCGATACTAATATCACGACTTCTTTGGCAACGGAAACCGCTAATCGTCAATCTGCTGATTCTAAACTTACCAACGACCTACAATTCGAGGTAACTCGTGCTACTGCCGCCGAAGGGGTCTTAAACGGTTTGATTTCTGCAGAACAAAAAAGCAGACAGGATGCCGATACAAAATTATCGGGTGATATTGCTACGGAAATCGCTGACAGAAAATCGGCGGTGACCGCAGAGGCGAAATCCAGAAGTGATGCCGATGCCGTCCTCGACGGAAAAATTTCCGCTCTGTCAGATACCGAACTCACTCATTTTATGTATCTTGACAATAAAATCGCTTTGGAAACAACTCGGGCAATGTCTGCCGAAAGCACTCTATCTTCTCGTGTCGATTTTCTAACTACTAATGTGGATAACAAAAAAATGGATTCTCTTGCCGAGATTGTTAATAAAATGAATAGTGTTGGTATTGATGTATATACCCGTCTCGTGACCATCGAATCGGCACTCGAATCTCTTCGTGGCAGTGCTCTTTATGCCTCGGCACCTGCTGGTTCTTATTCTCAAGATGTTCCAGCAACTCTTTAAATATAGATAAAAAAAAAATAGATAAAAATAAACGAAGTTTGTTTTTACTCTACAAAGATAAATAATATTATAAGTTTATGTATAATGATGTATTTTTTTTATAGTTTATTTAATATTTCGTTATAAGTTTTGTCAGCAAATTCTTCGTTTCCATAACAAACACTATATTTAAAAATTTGAATATTGTCACTTTCTAGAAGGTCGAATATATAACGATACCCCGTTTTATTTTTTTTATAATTTATATAATCATGTTTAAGTTGTTTGATATATTTTTTAAAATCTAATTTGGATTTGTCAATATAATATATTTCTGAATCGGCAACTTTGTAAAAATATGTAATCATTTATATATACTAATATTCATTTGTTTAATACATTTTCCGCTTTTTGTGTGGTTGTGCTTGATAAATTTCGGGTTCTTCTTGCTCTTCGGGTTCTTGAAAACGGTCTTCGGCATTATAGTTATAAACAAGATTGGCACCCATAAAATAGCATTCCGGAACGAATAACATTATATCGAAATTTAATTCATTTTCGGAAATTTGGCGGGTCATATATTCTAAAAAGTTAATAAATGTTTTTCGGTCGGTTGATTTATATATTTCATTAAGTTCAACAAAAGAAAAAGGAATAGTGTCCGTAATCTTTTCCTGATTTTTGAATTTCTCGAAAAGTGCCTGCATGTTATATATATTATATATTATATATTTAATATGAAAAATAATTATTGTCGTTTACTTTCTTGTTTCTTTTCTTCTTGTTGTTTGAATCTTAAATCCTCCAAAAATTGCCTGTGGAACATACTTTTCTCGTGTTGTATTTTATTTTTGCGAGTAAATATTTTACCACAATCGCAGATAAGTTTTTGCA
>Ga0208465_1000314_pt1 | contig 14501 bp, 14 predicted proteins | sample LakMenEpi31Aug10_FD_150749 | JGI IMG/M metagenome (GOLD analysis project Ga0208465, IMG submission 150749) | Freshwater microbial communities from Lake Mendota, WI - 31AUG2010 deep hole epilimnion (SPAdes) | ecosystem: Environmental > Aquatic > Freshwater > Lake > Epilimnion/Euphotic zone ...
CAGATGATTGACGACAGCTGTCACCGCCTCAGCCAACAGTTCCCCCAGGCCGAAGCCACCCTGCGCAGCGCCCTGCTGGAAATCTCCCGCATCCAACAGCAGATCAAAAACGTCCGCCCCTTCGCCGCCGAAACCTTCTCTAGCGGTGGGGCCGGCACCCGCCAGTATAACCAACCGGAACGGCTGGGCAGCCTCTACCAGGAAGGCCGTCGCTGGGTGCAGGAGGTGGCCGCCCTGATGCGCATGCCCCCCTACCGCCCAATCTTCCCCGCCTCCTCCGGCACCCTGGGCCGGGTTAATCGCTAGCCGGTTAACCCAGGAACTCCAATACATCAGGGGAATAGCACTGGCTCAGGCCCTCGGGCTCTAGGGGGCATCTTTGACGCTAGGGGACTTCATTAGCCAGGGCTAGTACCCGTTGTCGAATATCCTCTGATAGCCACATCCCTGCATGACCTAACCGGTCAACCCAGGGCCTGATAGCTTCAGTTAAACCCTGGGATTTGGCCTCTAGCAAGATCTTAAGGGTTCCCCAAACCTGCAGTCCAGCTGCTTGGGCAATGCGTCTAGCCAGGGTGTCATCTAGCAGTACAACCTTCTCTGGATGTTCCAAAGCCAAGGCCATGGCGGCAAGTTCCCCCGCACCCAAGTCCAGGGCTAGCCATGCAGAGGGCATAGAAGTGGGTTCAACCACGTGAAGCCAGGGATAGGAGTCCGGAACTGGAACGTCATACCCTTTTTGGCGACCGGCTTCCAGTTCGAGTACCACTGCCCCAGGAGTCCAGACCTGGCCGAATAGCTCTGGCAGCCAGTTTAGTGCTTCAATCCGATGGAGATAGAGCAGGGGTGATGTATTAGAAACCGCCTCAGGCACGATGACTCTCAAGGTCGTGGAGTTCCGCCCCTAGGGGAAAAACCTTATAGCGATCTAGACTGAGCAGAAACTCCACCCGGGTCATACCGGCTAGTTCAGCCGCTCGCCCGGAGGAGAGACGGCCCAGCTCATACAGTTTTACCGCTGCCAGGGTGCGCAATTCACGGGCGAAGGCGATTTCATCTGTCTTTTCGGACAGGAGTACGGTTTCGGGAATGTCAATGACTATCTGCCGAGTGGCCATGGTTGATGAATCTATCGCAGATCTCTAAGGTTTTGCTGAAATCCTGGGGTTGATGGGGTGACTTAGGTAAAGTATAGCTTTGGCCAGAACCCTTGGCACCCGGTGAGAGGTAGCCGCCCTAATGCCCATGCCCCCCCTACCCCCCAATCTTCCCCGGCTGGGGGCCGGGTTAATCGCTAGCTGGTTAACCCAGGAACTCCAATACATCCGGGGAATAGGATTGACCTAAATCCTCGGGCTCCAGGGGAAAAATAAAGTCTATGTCTTCCTCCTTAAGTTAGGACCAGATCCCACTCTTGGAGTAGCCCTGGGTCATTGTTCTGGGGTGTACACCTCTTGCCCTTCGTCTTTAACGGGAAAAATCGATGATGGGTCCGAGTCATGGCTGGAGATCATGGTGGGTTTAACCCTAGCCTACCCCTGGTCGCTTCAGATCCCTGAGGGGAACACCCGGGTTAGGCGATCTGGCTGAGCGCCTCCTGAAGGGAATGCTTTGCCACAGAAAGGTTACTCAAGAGCACCCATCTGAGCTAGCAGAGCTTGAACCAGGGGATGGTCAGAGAGCTGCTGGGTTTAGTTGGCTTCTACAACCGTGAATAGTTGAGAATCTCAGATACCCGCCGATCTCACAAGGAGTAGTAGGCGAGTGTGCTGTCATTGCGGTATCTGAGAATCTTCAGGTCCCGCAGTTTTCAAAGATGATGGGATACTGTCCCAACCTTAACGTCCAGTAGGGTTGCGATATCGCAGACGCAGAGTTCCTGATCGTGACTCAGTGCGTACAGAATCTTCAATCGTGACCGATCCGCTAAGGCTCCGAAGATGATTTGAGCGGTCTCCAGAGTATCTTCACCGGGGAGGATATTTTGGACATGATTCACCAGCTCGGTGTTGAAGCACCGAACCTGGCACATGTCTTTGGGCTTGGCGTTGCTCATAGATTGTTCCGGGGACTCATGGGCTCATTATGGCGTACAGACTGCGCTTTTAATGCAGGTTCAGGTTCCCGCAAACGATAGGCTCCCTTTTGTCAAAGCGGGCACGATTCGGTCAGAAGCCAGCTTTCCCCCAAACAAATTCCGCGCCACTGGTCCCACTCGCAGGGCCGCCCAGGGACCCATTAAAAACAGCTCACAGCCGGGCCAGCGCAGGTGCCCATCCAACACCGGTAGCCCATTGACGGTTTCGATGGGGTGTCTCTGCAAAATATCAGCCAGTAGGGGATTGGTCTGCATGTCCAGGGTGGTACCTGTAGCCAGCCAGATGCGGTGGATGGGTTGGTGAGCCAGGCAATCATGCATCGAATGGTTATCGCAGCAGACTTTCCATGCCTCCCCTTTCCACTCGGCATGGGCTACCTGGCAATGCTCGTAAACCTTGAGCTGCCCCTGCCGTTCGAGTCGCCGTAATTGAGTCATCATCTCGGGGGTGAGGGAGCCGCCGTTGCGAGCTTGTTGCACCATCCGCCAGCGGGACTGCATATCCGGTTCGGCGTGGAACCCTTTCAGGTACTTGGGTCCCAACCAGCCGGGGTCAGCATCAAATAGCTTTTCCTGAAACGTGCGTCGCGCCATCATCACCACCCGGGCACCCCGCTGCACCGCCCCTACGGCCAGGTGTCCACTGGTCAAGCCACTGCCGACAATTAACACGGTTTCTCCCCTAAGGGAGGGCAACGCCGGGAGCCTGACCTGACCGGCATGGCAAAGCCGCTCAGCGGGATAGGTGGACTCCACCTGATGCACCCAGTCTGGAATGTAGGGCTGACCGCCGCCGGTCGCCAGCACCACTCTCCGTGCCAGCACGGTGTCTCCGGTATCCAGGGACAGGCTAAATCGGGAGGGCTTGCCCCGCAGGGGTTGCAGTTGAGTCACCTGAGCGGGGGTGACATAATCTTGCAACTGCCAGCGGTGAATGACCGTGGCGCAAAACTCCTGGAACAGTTGAGTGCCAGGACGGTCGTAGGGAGGATGCAGTTCATGGTAGCGCCCTTTGGCAAAGGTGCGCAAGGCATGGGGGTTAGGGTCGGGATGATGAACGGCGGGGGAGCGCAACTGAGGAATTTCCTGGGCCGCAAACTGCTGATGCCAGCGGGTCATCCAGGTGCCGCTGGGGTCAAATACCTGAATGCGCGATCGCAACTTATCCTTCTTTTGCAGAATGTGGGTCACCAGGGTCAGGGCCTGAGGCCCGGCTCCAATGATGGCGATATCGATTTGCCGCTGAGTCATACCCTTCCCGAGGTTGAAAGAACACCGTTGGGACAATATGATAATGATTATCGTTACTGCATGACAAGCTTATGATCACCGTCGTCGCTGGCCCCTGCGGCGCAGGCAAAACCACCTGGATATTGCAGGAACTGGCCCAGGCTTCGGCTCCGGCGATTTATGTAACGCCCGGGGTGGGAACTGTGCCCATTGACGCCACTCGGGTGGCTGCTCGCTTTCCCCAGATCGACATCTTCCATCGCCAACCCGAGGCTGAGTTGCGGCAGCGCTTCGCGGCAGGAGTCCCCGCCTATTTTGAGCTGGGCTTTCATCTAGAAATGAACATTCCCCTGCTGGAAACCCTGCCCCATCGGCGGGTGGCGGTGGTTGCCGACGACTCAGATTCTGGCTGGAGCCTCTGGGCCGATCAGGTGGTGCGGGGCAATCCCTCCCCGGTGAAGCTGCCATCGGTTCAGGTGTGGCGGGCTCCCCTCACGGGTCAGGTGTTTGACCCGCCCAGTCTGGATACCTTCTGGCAGGAACTGACCCAGGGGGCCTATGGCAGGGTGCAACGGGCGAAAGGCATTTTTGAGCTGGCCGATGGTCAAGCCTTCCACTTCGATTTTCTGGGCAGTCTGCCCGGCACAGCCTATACCGAATTGCCCCTACCCCGCTGGTTAGAGGGTCGCCCCCATCGCTTCAGCGGGCTTGAGGTGGTGGGGCAGGGGTTAGCGGAAGGTGCAATTGCCGCCACCCTGAAAGACTGCACCCTTTCCGACTCGCTTCTGGCCTCCCATCAGGCCTCCCTGCAAGTTTCTCATTCCCTGGAGGTAGCATGAACATCGCCGTTCTATCCTGTATTCACGGCAACCTGGAAGCACTGGAGGCCGTCCTGCGGGATATTGACCAGCAGTCCGTTGACCAGATCTATTGCCTCGGCGACCTGGTGGGCTACGGACCTTACCCTAACGAAGTCGTCGCCCGCATTCGCGAACTCGCCATTCCCACCTGCCAGGGCTGTTGGGATGAAGACATTGTTGACGGGCTGAATGCCTGCGACTGCAGTTATCCCTCGCTGCTAGCCGAAACCCGCGGTCGCCTGGCCCACGAATGGACCAACCGGGAAGTCACGCCCGAAACCCGGACCTATCTGGCCAATCTGCCCCTGACCCTCCAGCAGGGCAATCTCTGCTTCGTCCACGGCAGTCCCCACAGCCAACACGAATACCTGCTGCCCGACACCAGCGCCTTCATAGCGATGGAACGAGTCCTCGCCACCGGAGCCGACACCCTCTTCTGCGGCCACACCCACGTTCCCTACGTCCGCCACCTGGAAAACAGCCACCTCACCCTCACCGTTGTTCACCCGGCCACTCATCCACACTTCCCCTCGCCTCTCCCTCTCCCGTCCCTCAAGCGCATCATCAACGCCGGTTCCGTCGGTGAACCCCGTCACGGGCGGCCCAACGCCACCTACGTCATCTACAACACCGCCACGCAACAGGCCGAACTCCGCGAAGTCGAATACGACTACACCCACACCTGCGCCGCCATCCTCGAAAAAGGACTACCCGCCATCTTCGCCTGGCGCCTTTCCCAGGGGTTGGAATACGCCGAAAAAGCCGATGACCCAACTCATGTGTGTGAACGATAGCCATGACTCACTGGGCCATTCTCTCCGGCATTAACGGCAATCTCTCCGCCTATGAAGCGGTGCTCGCTGACCTCAAGCGAGTCCGCTACCAGGTTGAAGCGTTATATATTCTGGGCGATCTCGTCGGCCCCCATCCACAATGTGAGTCATTGGTGCAGCGGGTGCAGCAGCCCCATCAGCGTGAACTCACACCACAGGTCTGTATCGGATGGTGGGAGGAGCAGTGTTTTAACCTGCACGGCATGGGCAGTGATCCGGAGGCAACTGAGTTGTTAAAGCAGGCTGGCCCAGATGGGGTTGAACGACTTTGGAAATCGGTATCGCGGAAGACGGTGCAATGGCTCAGGTCGTTGGATTTTGGCTTCTTTGAGCTGGATTGCCTGCTAATTCACGGCAGTACGGTGGGGTGCCATGATGTGCTGACGCCGGAAACACCCCCGATGCAACTGTTAGACCGACTCCTGCGGGCAGATGCGAATACCTTGTTTTGTGGGCGATCTGGGTTAACGTTTCACTTGAAAATTCCGGAAGGGGCCGTGACCTCTACCGTGACAACGTTGGATGCCCTGGCTCAGACCATGACGCAGACGGTATGTGATCGCCAGGTTGTCGGGGTGGGGAGTGTTGGCAGAGAGCCGGGAAAGGCCACTTATACGCTGTACAGCCCTTACACCAATGCTGTCAGCTTCCGAACGGTACGCTATGACACTCAGGGCAAAGGATTTGGGGCGGTGTAAATTGGTAGAAGACGGGAAGGAACTAGTCTCTTTCGATACTGATATGACAGCATAATAAGGACTTGGGTTAACAAAAAAACGGCATTTCCGTCTTGTCATTCAGCGAAGGTCGAATATTCTCCCCGTAGGCTTGCTGAATATTGTCTATCGTCATCACCGACTGGGGCGCATCATTGGCAATCAGGCGACGATTTAGGAGCAACAGGCGGTCATAGCGCAGCAACGCCTCGCCCCATTCGTGGCTGCACACCAGCAGCGTCTTCCCCTGGGCCTTTAGTTCCGCAAACAGGTCCAGCATCATCGCTTCGGTCTTCTTATCCACCCCCGTCAGGGGTTCATCCAGCAGGAACAGGTCTGCTTCCTGGGCCAGTGCCCGCGCCAGGAACACTCGCTGCTGCTGCCCACCCGAGAGTTCACCAATAGAACGGCGACGCAGGGGCATCATACCGACCCGTTCCAGGGCAGCGGTTACCCTTTGTTTGGCGTGGGCATCGGGAGAACGCAACCAGCCCAACCGGGTCGTCTGCGCCATCATCACCACATTCCAGGCGGTGATGGGGTAATCCCAATCGATTTGCGATCTCTGGGGCACATAGGCAACACATTGCCTATGTCGATACAACGGTCTCCCTCGAAACAACACCTGCCCCGCTCCTGCCGCTAATCCCAGAATGGCTTTAATCAGGGTGCTTTTACCCGCCCCATTGGGGCCAATCAGCCCCACCAGTTCTCCCGGCAATAGGGACAGCGACACATCTTCCAGAGCGCGAATGCCCCGGTAATTGACAGACAAATTTTGAACCTCTAACATGGCCATCATGTAGAATGATAATCATTCTCGAAATAATATCAGACTTTTCCAAACAGGAGAGCGTCCCATGATGCACCAGTGGGTTCCCAACTTGACTCGATTTCTCGGAGTGGCAGTCGTATCTCTGACCGTCGGGCTGATAGGCTGTGGCCAGAGCGAAACCGTCGAAACCAGCGAAGCTGCCCTAGAAGAAACCGCCGCCTTGCCCCAGGTGGTGGCAACCACCAGCGTTCTCTGCGACTTGACTGAGCAGGTAGCTGCTGACACCATCGCCCTCACCTGCCTGATGGAACCCGGACAAGACCCCCACACCTACCAGGCTCGCCCATCGGATCGCCAGGCCATTGACGAGGCCGACCTGGTGCTCTACGACGGGTACAACTTTGCCCCTTCCATTTCAGGTCTGGTTGAAGCCAGCAGCAACACCGCCCCTAAAGTCGCCGTATTTGAAGCCGCCGTACCCGACCCCCTGATGGGCAAAGGCCACGACCATGACCATGCCGAGGGCGAAGCTCACGACCATGCTGAAGGCGAAGCTCATGATCATAACCATGCCGAGGGCGAAGCTCACGACCATGCTGAAGAAGAAGCCCACGACCATGGGGGAACCGCAGACCTCGTCCCTGACCCCCACATCTGGCATAACGCCAGCAACAATGCCGCTATTGTCAAAGTGATTGCCACCCACTTGGCCCAGGTGAATTCCGACCATGCCGCCTTCTACCAGGACAATGCTGCCCAGCTCTCGGCGCAGTTCACCGAACTCGACAACTGGATTCAGATCCAGGTCGAAACCGTCCCCGTCAACAATCGCCGTCTGGTGACGACCCATGATGCCTTCCGCTACTTTGCCAATGCCTACGACTTTGAAGTCAAAGGAGCGTTGAGCGGCCTCAGCACTGAGGAAAAACCCTCTGCTGGGGCTCTGACGACCCTGGTAGATCAGATCAAATCCGCTGTTGTTCCTGCCATCTTTGCCGAAACCACCACCAATCCTGACCTGATTAACACCGTCGCCAACGATGCCGGGGTAAAAGTCGCCGAGCAACCCCTCTTTGTTGAAGGCCCTGGTGGTCCCGGCACTGCCGCCGAAACCACCCAGGAAATGCTGGTGGCTAACACCTGCACGATCGTCAACGCCTTGGGTGGTAACTGTGATGAGGGGGATGCGCCGATTTGAAGGGTATCGGGTACTGGGTATTGGATTCTAGCTAATACCTGGACCTGACACCTGACACCTGACACCTGACACCTGACACCTAGACCTGACACCCCTTCCTCTGATCCAATGTCAACTCCCTCCCCCCTCCCCGATTTGCCTCTTCCCAAACGCGGGCTGCCGGTGACCCTGATTACCGGATTTTTGGGCAGTGGCAAAACCACGCTGCTGAACCACATCCTCACCAATCGCCAGGACTTGAAAGTGGCAGTGTTGGTGAATGAATTTGGCGACATCAACATCGATAACCAGCTGCTGGTGTCGGTGGAAGAAAATATGGTGGAGCTGAGCAACGGCTGCATCTGCTGCACCATCAACGACAGCCTGGTGGATGCGGTGTACGCCGTGCTGGAGCGGGAAGAACGGATGGATTACCTGGTGGTCGAAACCACGGGATTGGCGGATCCGCTGCCCATTATGGTGACGTTTCTGAGCACGGAGCTAAAGGTTTTCACCCATCTGGATTCTGTGATTACAGTCTTGGACTCAGAAGCCTTTACGGAGGACCATTTCAACAGTGAGGTGGCGCTCAGACAGTTACTCTATGGCGATATCATTTTGCTCAACAAAGCGGACTTAGTACCGGAAGCCAAGCTGATCTGGCTGGAATCCTACATTCAGGACATCAAGGATCAAGCCAAATATCTGCGATGTTCCCTCACGGCAGAGGGCGATCTCCTGCCTCTTTCGGCCTTGCTGGATGTGGGCTTAGCGGAGCCACGGGTTCAGTTGCCTGAAGAAGCTGAATTTCAGGCCCTCACCCAAAAATCCCCTCATCTCGCCCAGGATGGCTTTGTTTCGGTACCGTTTAAGAGCAACCGCCCCTTCCAGGTGGACAAGTTCGAGCTTTTCTTGATGGCTCAAATGCCCATTGATGTATTCCGGGCCAAAGGCATTCTCTGGTTTGAGGGCGAAGAGCAGCGCCATATCTTTCAGCTCAGCGGCAAACGGTGCAGCATTACCCCCGAACCCTGGACCACGGCACCCCAGAATCAACTCATTTTCATTGGTCGCCAGTTAAACCCGTTGCAACTGCACCAACAGCTCACCAATTGTTTGGCCGGTAGTCGATTCTCTCTGCTGTCCTAGCGAGAGATGGCCAACCCTGCTTGGGTTTTCCTCTGGCATCGCCGGAGTGACCCAATGTCCGTGCTCCAAAGGCGTGTTCCAGTCACGGGGGAAAGCCTCTGTTTCCCCCACTTTCTACCGTAGTTAGGATTCATCCATGACCTTATCCATTTCTCGTGACGAGTTTCGCTCAAGCGTCCCTAAAACAAAGTCCGAGCCTCCCGTCTCCGACCAGGAGATGGAGCAGGCCGTCCGCACCCTGCTGCTGGGCCTGGGCGAAGACCCCGACCGCGAAGGGCTCATCGATACCCCCAAGCGGGTCGTTAAAGCCCTGAAGTTTCTCACCTCCGGCTATCACCAATCCCTGGATGAGCTGCTGAATGGAGCCGTCTTCCACGAAAACACCGACGAAATGGTGCTGGTGCGCGACATCGACCTGTTCAGCTCCTGCGAGCACCACATTCTGCCGATTTTGGGTCGCGCCCATGTCGCCTACATTCCCAACGGCAAAGTAATCGGCCTGTCTAAAATCGCCCGCATCTGCGAAATGTACGCCCGTCGATTGCAAGTCCAGGAACGACTCACCGCCCAAATCGCCGATGCGGTCGAAGGTCTGCTAAAACCCCAGGGCGTTGCCGTCGTCGTCGAAGCCACCCACATGTGCATGGTCATGCGCGGCGTCCAAAAGCCCGGATCCTGGACGACCACCAGCGCCATGCGCGGCGTCTTTGCCGAAGACCCCAAAACCCGCCAGGAATTTATGAGCTTGATTCTCCACAGCCCGAGTTTTCACTAAGGAAAGGGGTCAGGTGCCAGGTGAAATCCAACACCTGGCACCCGATACCCATCCACCCATCCACCCCACTCCTCCCATGCAAACCCCCAACCTTCCCGACACCCGCCTCCCCGTCACCATCATCACGGGCTTTCTGGGCAGTGGCAAAACTACGCTGCTGAACCACATCCTGCAAAACTTCGATGCCTTTCGCGTTGCGGTGCTGGTGAATGAGTTTGGTGACATCAATATAGACAGTCAATTTCTGGTCACCGTGGAGCAGGATATGGTAGAACTGACCAATGGCTGTATCTGCTGCACCATCAACGATGACCTGATGCAGGCCGTGTATCGTGTGCTGGAGAAACGAGACAACATTGACTACCTCGTGGTCGAAACTACCGGCGTTGCTGACCCCCTACCGATCACCCTCACCTTCCTCGGCACCGAACTGCGGGACATGACTCGGCTTGACTCCATCCTGACGGTAGTTGACGCTGAAACCTTTGAACCGGATTTGTTCAATAGCCAGGCGGCGATGAGTCAAATTGCCTATGGCGATATTCTGCTGCTCAATAAGACCGATTTAGTTTCTCCAGAACGTCTACAAGCAGTGGAATCGGGGATTCGCACTTACCGCGAGGATGTCAAAATTCTTCATTCTCAGCATGGCCGAGTACCTCTGCCGCTGATCATCGATGTGAAGGTGGGCGATCGCGGTTTGTATCAAGCCGTCGCTAAGGCCGATGCCGAAAAAGCCACCCATGAGCATGACCACGATCATCATCATGACCATGAAGTTCACGACCATGGGCATCACCATGACCATGACCATGACCATCACGATCATCATCACGACCACGACCACCCCCATGAACACCATCACCATCACTCCGACCACCTGGATAACGATGGCTTTGTCTCGATGGCGTTCCGCTCTGACCAACCCTTTGCCCTCAAGAAGTTTCAGCAGTTCCTGGACTTTCACCTGCCACCAGAACTGTTTCGCATGAAGGGAATCCTTTGGTTCCAGGAAAGTCCCGCCCGCCACTTCTTCCAACTCACGGGCAAGCGGTTTCACCTGGAAGACTCCGAATGGCCTGGGCCACCGAGCAATCAACTCGTATGCATTGGTCGCAACCTGGATCTCAAGGAGATGGAAGCAAAGCTGAGAGAATGTATCGCAGAGGGGGATTAGGTTTTGGGTGCAAGGTGAACCCTAAACCGTAAACCCTAAACCGTAAACCCTAAACCGTTCCATGCCCCTCACCCTTTACAACACCCTCACCAAACGCAAACAACCCTTTACCCCCATCCATTCTGGTCGGGTAACGATGTACTGCTGTGGGGTGACAGTTTATGACGATTGCCATTTGGGCCATGCCCGGTCATACCTGGGGTGGGATGTGCTGCGGCGATACCTGCGCTGGCGAGGATACACCCTCAATTACGTGCAAAACTTTACCGATATTGACGACAAAATCCTCAACCGAGCCAGCGCCGAGGGCACGACCATGGCGGCTATTTCAGAGCGCTACATCCAGCGCTACTTCGAGGATATGCATCACCTGAATGTGATGGATGCCGACGAGTATCCCAGAGTGACGAAGCATATTGGGGCGATTCATGAGTTGATTGGTCAGCTTGAAGCAAAGGGCTATGCCTATGCTGCCGGGGGCGATGTGTATTATCGGGTGGAGCAGTTTGCCGACTATGGCCAACTTTCGGGGCGATCGCTCGCAACAATGCAGGCCGGAGCAAGTGGTCGCGACCTGGCGGCTACCGCCAAGGCCAACCCGACGGACTTTGCCCTCTGGAAGGGAGCTAAACCCGATGAACCCGCCTGGGATTCCCCCTGGGGGCCGGGCCGACCGGGCTGGCACATCGAGTGTTCGGCAATGATTCGAGCCCGACTGGGGACCACCATCGATATCCACGGTGGCGGCGGCGACCTGGTGTTTCCCCATCATGAAAATGAGATTGCCCAGTCCCAGGCGGCCAACGGCAAACCCCTGGCCAACTACTGGCTGCACAACGGCATGGTGACGGTGAATGGCGAAAAGATGTCGAAATCTTTGGACAATTTCACCACGATTCGCGATTTGCTAGGGGGTCGTTGGCCGGAGTATCCGCAGCCGGTAGACCCAATGGCGGTACGATTGTTCGTGCTGCAAGGGCATTATCGGAAGCCACTGGATTTTACGAAAGATGCGATCGCCGCATCTATCAACAGTTGGCAAACCCTGAAGGCCGGACTTTTGTTTGGCGATCGCCACGGTACAAGCCTGGGATGGTCCGCCGCCAACCTCCAGCCCTTTCCCCAGGAACCTAGCTCAGATACCTCGTGGATGGAGCAGTTCCAAACCGCCATGGACGATGACCTGAACACACCGGGGGCTCTGGCCGTGTTGTTTGAGCTGGCTAAAGGGCTGCAGCGGGAGGGGAACCGTCTGGTTCATGAAGGGAAACCCCTATCTAGTCCGGATCAGCTCTTGGAGCAGTGGCAAACCTTGATGCACTTGGCCCAGGTCTTGGGGTTAGAGGCCAAAGCCAACAGCAATACTGATGTAGCATCTGGTGAATTGGATGAGGCGGCGATGGCCGCAGGCCGGTCTTGGACCATCGCTGACCTGATCCAACAGCGCCAAACGGCCCGCCAAAAGCGCGACTTCGCCACGGCGGATGATATTCGAGATCGCCTGGCAGCAGTGGGCGTTACGGTGGTAGATCAACCCGATGGAACCGTCCGTTGGCATCGGCAGTAACCAGTGAGATCCTGTTTCGGGCAGATAGACTGAGCCTATCAGGCTAATCAGAGTTAACCCGATTCAACAGTTGCTGGAGTCGTCACCAATCAGCTTCTATGCTAGCCTCTACATGATTCTCAATTAAAATATGAGTCCTTCCTGTCAATATCGACGTTAGCAACAATGTCATATCTATCTACACCATCTGCTGAGCCCTGCGTAAGGACCTTCGATGAGTTTGTGCGATTGGCGGATTATTCTCTGATGGACACCTTAAATGCCGATCCTGATGCCACGGTCGATGGTGATGATCACCGTCCCCGCCAGGTTTTCTCGGGTCATTTCGTCCCGGTGACCCCCACGCCGCTTGCAGATCCAGAATATGTCGCCCATAGCAGCACCTTTTTCAAGGAACTTGGGTTGAGCGATGAGCTGGCGCTGGATGAAAAATTTCGCCAGGTATTTTCGGGTGCTCTCTCTGCCGCACCTGAGCCAATGCGGCAGGTTGGCTGGGCGACGGGTTATGCTCTGTCGATTTATGGCACCGAATATATCCAAAATTGTCCCTTCGGTACGGGGAATGGGTATGGCGATGGTCGGGCGATATCTGTATTTGAAGGAATCATTAATGGCCAGCGTTGGGAAATGCAATTAAAAGGGGGTGGCCCGACGCCTTACTGCCGTGGTGCCGACGGTCGCGCCGTGCTCCGTTCCAGTGTGCGAGAGTTTTTAGCGCAAGAGTATATGCACGCTTTAGGAGTGCCCACATCACGCTCTTTGACCCTGTATGTGTCTAAATCTGAGACCGTTACCCGGCCCTGGTATTCTCAAGCCTCCTCCTCTCTTGACCCAGATATTTTGGTGGACAACCCTGTGGCCATTTCCACTCGCGTTGCTCCCTCCTTTTTGCGCGTGGGTCAGCTAGAGTTATTTGCCCGCCGCGCTCTCAGCAATGCTCATCCCAGAGCATTAGAAGAGTTGAGCATGATAGTGTCGCATTTAATTGAGCGAGAATACAAAAGCGACATTAATCAAACCCTTAGTTTTGCAGATCAATTGGTTGAGTTGGCTAAACTATTTCGCCAGCGTCTCACGATCCTGGTGGCCAATTGGCTAAGGGTTGGTTATTGCCAGGGTAATTTTAATAGTGATAACTGCGCCGCTGGCGGCTTTACCCTCGACTATGGACCCTTTGGGTTTTGTGAATTTTTTGACCCCTGGTTTCAACCCTGGACTGGCGGCGGCGAACACTTTGCATTCATCAATCAGCCAAGGGCAGCAGAAACAAACTATTACATGTTTTGGAAAGCGGTGAGACTGCTACTAGCCCAAGATGCTGAAGCTTTAGAACAGTTCGACCAAGTCGGTCGTGGCTTTTCAGAAGCCATGCAAAAACAGGTTCAAAACATGTGGGCGGCTAAACTTGGCTTGACTGAATTCAACCCGGAGCTATTTCAGAAATTAATTCAGTTAATGACCGACTCAAAGGTAGATTACACCATTTTCTTCCGCGAGTTATCCCATATACCAGACGATGTCTCAGCCTTGAAAAAGAGCTTCTATGGTAAAACTTCTCCACAACTCGAAGAACAATGGCAATCCTGGCTAAAAAGCTGGCGCGACCTCGTCATGAGCGACGGCGACTTGGCTGAGATATCAACCAAGATGAAACAGACTAACCCAAAATACACCTGGCGAGAGTGGTTGATTGTCCCCGCCTATCAACAAGCCATGCAGGGTGACTACACGTTAGTTAAAGAGTTGCAAGCAGTCCTGAGCCATCCCTATGATGAGCAATCGCAAGCAGTAGAAGATAAATACTATCGTCTAAGACCCAGCGCGTTTTCTGACGTTGGTGGCGTGTCGCACTATAGTTGTTCATCTTGATGACGATGCGGCAATTGCTGACCTGATTCAGCAGCACCTGCTCGCTCAGAAACTGCATTAGCTCAAACTACGGAAAATGCTGCTGAACCAGGAGGACTGTTTGTCAATCTGACCACTGATGATACATGGACGGCGAATATGGCAATCTCCCTTGCCCATAATGCCTTGAGAAGTGGACACCAGCCTGTCACTATTTTCCCTGGTTGACTGACAAAAGTTGATGCGAATGGCTAGAATGCTTTTGACATAGTGATTTCAGCCATTTCGAGTACAAG
>Ga0208465_1000317_pt1 | contig 14429 bp, 15 predicted proteins | sample LakMenEpi31Aug10_FD_150749 | JGI IMG/M metagenome (GOLD analysis project Ga0208465, IMG submission 150749) | Freshwater microbial communities from Lake Mendota, WI - 31AUG2010 deep hole epilimnion (SPAdes) | ecosystem: Environmental > Aquatic > Freshwater > Lake > Epilimnion/Euphotic zone ...
GCTCAGGCCAACGGATTACATAGTTCGCTTAGGCAGCGAGACTGTAATCAGACGAAGTTTTATCTGCGTCTAATTGGGTGCACGGGTTTTTGTGGTTAACGAGATCATCCCGGCTTCCTCGGCCCGCTTCCCCTGGCTCAACAATCGAAGTCGAGACCGTTCACCCCCGTGATTAACGTGGATTGGAAGCTGTTGGAGAATTGTACGGTAGTAAAAACACTCTTAGTTACACGGATATTCCCTGAGGAATCTACGTTAAAACTAATCAGTCCTCGAATTTCGAGCGTCGCGATCCGCCACTTTTGCCTGAAGAACGTCGCGCCAACTCGCGATCAACTTCTCGATTAGCTTGTTTCTCCATCAACGCTGCACGCTTATCGTGTGCTTTCTTTCCTCGCGCAAGACCCATCTCAACTTTTGCTTTGCCATCTTTAAAGTAGAGAGACAAGGGAATTAACGTCATTCCACCCTCTTTGAGAGTTCCAATGAGTTTAGTGATCTCGCGCTTACTCATGAGAAGTTTTCTTTTTCTACGAGGCTCGTGATTTGTCCATGATCCCTCGTTGTATTCAGGAATATGTACACCACTAAGCCAGAGCTCTCCATCTTCAACAAGTGCGTATCCATCTGTCAGGGTGGCGCGTCCAGCACGGAGTGACTTCACTTCCGTTCCCATTAAGACAAGACCTGCTTCAAATACTTCGTCAATGAAGTAGTCATGACGCCCCTTCTTATTCTGGGCGATTAACTTCTTACCTACTTCCTTGACCATAGGTCAAGGGTATCTTTACTGCAGAGCTATTTCTTCGAGGTAAGCGATGCAAGTCCACCAAGTACCTGGAGCGCCTTAATTCCTATTTCAGAGGAGCTGACCTCAAGATCCGGGATGATTCCTAATTCTTCAATCACTCTTCCTGAAGGAGTGCGATAGAGAGCTACCGTTAATTCCAACTTTGATCCATCATCCAAGGTAACTAATTCTTGGACAGATCCCTTTCCATAACTACGCTCACCAACAACTACCCCACGATTACGATCCTGGAAAGCTCCTGCCAATATCTCCGCAGAACTTGCTGTATTGCGATTGATCATGAGAATCACTGGAGCGTTTATGGGTTTTGGATTAGATGCTTTAAAGAGCTTTTCATTTCCATTAACTTGATAAGAAACAATCACTCCATTGCCAATGAAGAGTTGGGCTACTTTCACAGCTTCTTCAATCAATCCACCGGGGTTATTTCGCAAATCAAGAATTACCCCCGATTTAAATTTTAGTTTGGAGAGAGACTCGGCGACATCTGCTGAAGTTCCCGTGCCGAAAGAGGCAATTTCAATCAACGCAACAGAGTCTGTTACTTGGCTCGCTTCTACGGTTCTTACTGCAACTTTTTCTGTGGATAGAGTAGCCAGAATTCTCTTATCTTCACGATCAACCAATAATTCAATTCTCTTTCCAACCTCTCCTCGAATTAAAGCAATAACGGAGGTGAGAGATGCGCCGCGAACGTCCGTTCCATTCACCTCTAGAACTTGATCGCCAACGTTGAGACCCGAGCGTGATGCTGGAGAATCTTCTTGAATTGAAGAGATCTTTACTTGTCCACCGCGTGACTTCGAAAGCCATACTCCGATTCCCGTAAACATATTGGAGCTCTGTTCCTCTAGAACTTCGAGAGCGCTCTTCGGGAAGTAATTAGCCCATTCATCTCCCGATGCTTTCAAAGCTCCTTCAATAGCAGCACGTTCAAGAACTTCACGATCAATTTGCTTCGCACCAGAATCTAGAATCGTGGAGATTGCTTCATCTACTTGTGTAGTTCCCGTCTTGCTTCCAACTTGAACGCCAATACCAAAGATCAAACCCATAATTATCAAGAGTATGGTTGCTCTGCGATAGAAATCTACATTTAGTTTTACGTCTCTTTTAACTCCACGAGGCTTAACACTTGAGGCAATTTCATCACCATCGCTGATAACCGCCTCGACAGGTGGTTTTTTGACTTTACTTTGTCCACGAATCACAGTCCGTTTCTTGGCAGAAGTCTGCGAGGAATTACCTGGCTTCTTCGCGGACATGTGGGGAAACCTCATTCACTAACTTAGGTTGGAGAAATTAGGGAGAGAAAGGTAACTCAGTGAAGCAATCTAACTCAACTAGTGAGTTAGACCTTGAGGTATTTACGCAGTGTTAGCACCGATGCCAGGGCCGAGACTATGAGTCCAGTGCCAAGCAGATATGCCGAAGCAAGCCAGACATCACTCCACGTAAAGAAATTTGTAAAAGTTAACAAAGGAGCAATCCGGTCATCAATAACGTACTTCAAGCCCGATAGAAGTCCGACTGAGAATCCCCAACCCAGGATCGCCGAGAAGACTCCTTCCAAAATAAATGGAAGTTGAATGGAGAAGGAGCTTGCGCCTACAAGCTTCATCACATTTGTCTCGCGACGTCGATTGAAAGCCGCGATTCTCAAAGTGTTGCTAATGAGCAACGCTGCAGTAAGAACGCTCGCAAACCCAATGGCAAGCGCACCATCGCGTAGCACATTCAAGAGTCGGAAGAATTTCTCCAAGATTGATCGTTGATCTTGTACGACATCAACTCCAGGTCGACCCGAGAAAGCACTTTGAACAACGGCAAATTGCGTTGGGTCTTTCAGTTTCACTCGGAAAGATTCTGGTAACTGATCTGCAGTTACGTTCTGAGATATAGCAGAATCCTTAAATCTCTCTTGGAATCTATCAAACGCTTCAGATTGGGATTCGTAATACACCGTGTCTACAACAGGAAGTTCCTCTAAATCGTTTTGAATCTCAAGGCGTTGCTGGGCAGTCACAACTCCCCCAGCACATGACGGAGAGTCAGAGAGTGAGCCGCAGAGATAAACCGATACTTCAATCTTGTCGTACCAATAATCCTTCATCACTCTCACTTGAGCATTAGAGAGCAATCCGATTCCTAGCAGGGAGAGAGATATGGCAACAGTAATAACGACAGCAAAAGTCATAGTCAGATTGCGACGGAGTCCAATTCCTACTTCGCTGAGAATGAATCCTGCGCGCATGGCTACCCCGTATATCCGTAAACTCCGCGGGCTTGGTCGCGGATAACTTGGCCTTTATCTAGTTCGATAACGCGCTTGCGCATCTGATCCACAATTCCAGCATCATGAGTCGCCATAACAACCGTAGTTCCCTCACGATTAATGCGATCGAGTAATTTCATAATCCCAACTGAAGTTGCAGGATCTAAGTTTCCTGTTGGCTCATCAGCAATAAGAATGGCTGGATTACTCACATAAGCGCGTGCGATTGCAACACGTTGCTGTTCGCCGCCCGATAATTCGCCAGGTTTGCGATCTGCTTTATCTTCAAGACCAACAAGTTCTAAAACCTCAGGAACTTCACGAGCAATCTCTTTCTTCGAGAATCCCAGAACGTGAAGTGTAAAAGCTACGTTCTCTGCAACTGTCTTATTCGGCAGCAATCGAAAATCTTGAAATACCGTTCCTACTTGGCGACGGAGCTCAGGAACTTTCCAATTAGATAGCGTTCCTAAATCTTTCCCAGCAACATGGATACGTCCCGATGTTGGCTTCTCTTCGCGAAGCACAAGACGCAGGAATGTTGACTTACCGGAACCTGAAAGACCCACCAAGAAAACGAACTCGCCTTTTTCGATATCGATGCTCACATTATCGAGAGCAGGTCGATCGGTCTTGGAATAGACCTTGGTTACGTTTTCGAAGCGAATCACGGGTGTGATTTTAGGTAGCACTCAGGTAAAAGTTCAGGATAAACCCGCCTATTTAGGGTGAGAAAAAACGCAGAATGAGGCGTTAAGCGCGGGAATATTGAGGCTTCATGCGCGGGAATATTGAGGCTTCATGCGCGGGAATCAAATGAGATGAAGGCGAGTGGAAAGATCGAGTTTGGTCGCGCAGCTAGGCCGAATATACGAAAGAAGTATTTTCGCTTACTTCTTCTCCCGACGCCAACGGATTCCCGCTGCGATAAAACCATCAAGATCACCGTCGAGTACAGCTTGAGTATTACCAGTTTCAAAGTCGGTTCGATGATCCTTCACCATTTGATAGGGATGCAGAACATAGGAACGAATCTGATTACCCCATGAGCCAGAGGTATCTCCGCGCAGTGCATCAATCTTTGCTCGCTCTTCTTGATTGCGTTTTTCAAGGAGTTTTGATTGAAGAACTGCCATAGCCGTAGCACGATTTTGTATCTGAGAACGTTCGTTCTGGCACGACACAACAATTCCCGTGGGAATATGGGTAATTCGAACTGCAGAGTCGGTTGTATTCACACCTTGTCCGCCAGGCCCTGATGAGCGATAGACATCAACGCGAATGTCTTTTTCATCAATATCAATATGATCGCTTTGATCAACGACAGGAACTACTTCAACACCTGCAAAAGATGTATGACGGCGGTTTTGGCTATCGAATGGCGAAATTCGTACTAAACGATGGGTTCCCTGCTCCACAGAAAGCGTTCCATAGGCATAAGATCCTGAAACTCTAAAGGTTGTGGATTTGATTCCTGCTTCTTCAGCATACGAGGTTTCTAATACATTGACGCCATAATTATGGCGCTCGCAATATCTCAGATACATTCTTGAAACCATTTCAGCCCAATCCGCAGCATCAACGCCACCAGCTTCTGATCGAATGGTGATGAGTGCATCGCGGTGATCGTATTCGCCACTCAACAAAGTTTGAACTTCAAGATCAGAGATGGCTGCAGTTAAGGAATCAAGTTCTTTTTCGACTTCTTGTCTCGCATTAACGTCATTCTCGTTATTGGCGAGTTCTAACATAATCGGCAGATCCCCAATGCGATTTCTTAGCCCTGAAACCTTATTTATGGTTCCCTGAACTCTTGATAACGCGCTGGTTACTTTTTGTGCATTTTCAGGATCATTCCAAAGATCAGGTGTGCCCGCTTTAGCCTCTAGTTCAATGAGCTGAATCTGCAACTTCGGGAGATCTAGAACAGATTCAATAGATGCCAAGGTAGCGCTCAGCGCAGTAATTTCTAGATTGATATCGCGCTCGGCCATAGAACAAGGATAGTGGAGATTTCATAGATAAATGGAGCGGATTGAGACGCGCACATGATTGGTAAATTCTCGAGTATTAAATATGGGAAGTTCGAATGGCAACCTTGAGGTCTCACTTAAGGAAGCACTGAGATTCTCACCATCACATTCAAATTTGCTAATTTCTATCTCTGTTTGAAAGCTCATAGCCGCAATCTCGCGCCTAAAGGTTGTGCTTGCATCATTGCAGTTAATTGGAATTGCGCGTCCTTGAGAATCTCCTGAAGAGACAATTGATGGCATAGAGTAGTAATAGCGAGTCTCATCCAATTCCTGTGCAGCTTTCGAGAGCGCTGCTTCAGCCATCGTAATGAGCTCTTTTCTAGCGATGTACATGGAAGCTACATTTGCAATAACAAATATGGATGACATGATGACAATGAAGTAGAGGACTATCAGTGGAGTGATTGAGCCCTCATCGTTAGTACTTGGCTCTCGTTCTACATGACTTTGATCGGTTTTGCCCTGATCGGCTTTATCTTGATTGGCTTTATCTTTAGTGGCCTTACCATGAAGTTTCCTCGCAAACATGGCAACTCAGCCTTCTGATCGCCATTTATCAACGTAGCCTTGCGCGACAGCAAGAGCTTTGCGACTCCGATTATCTACTCCAATTCCGAGCACATCATCATTAAGTGCACGAAAGAGTTCAATTCTTACGAGAGTTCCAGGAGTCAGACATTTTTCTGCTCCGCACGAAATATTGTAGGTAAATCTCTGATTGGAGGACTTGGAAGAGTTGTCTGACGCCTCCAATGCAACAAATTGATCTAACACAAATTGCACACGTTCATGTCCTTGGCTCAAATTCTCTGCGGTGACGAATGCGCGCAAGCTTTGTCGAGCCAGATTCGAGAGATCAATCTCAGTGCGCGCTGCGTTGTGAAGAGCCAAAAAGAATATAAGGGCAGGAATGAACAATGGCACAGCAATCAAGACAAACTCGACGACCGCTGAACCTTCGTCATCCCTCTCTGAATTAGCTGATCCCTCGTAAACACTCTCTGAATTAGCTGATCCCTCGTCATCCCTCTCATCATTAATGATCTGACGAATCTTGCTCTTCTTCATGGAAGTCTTTCCCATCCATCAATCAACGCACAGATACCTCTCACTCACGCACGACGATTACATGACTCGAGGCGCCCACATTTTTTGGAGCTAAGGAACTGATGGTTGGGACTCTTGTTACGGACTCAGCTATGAGAAGTTCCCCGCCGCCAGGAATCTCAGCGCTTTTTTGATTAACGATACGAGAGTGAGCAAATGCAAATTCACTGCCCTCTGACCCGAAGAGAGCAGTCCTGCGCAATGTGCTCTGAAGATCGATGGTTTCCATCACTTGAAAACTACCTGTAATCACCAATTGCATCACTAACAAGAAAAAAGCGGTTGTGGGAATCAAAGTGAGTCCCGCTTCTACCGACCCTTCATCGGAAGATTCATATTCATCTCCCTTAAGTGACTTCATTATCGAATACCGTTCATGGCATCGAGTGAATTGCGAAGAATGGTGCTGAGGCGCGGAGCTGCAATGGTCCAAATCGCGGTTACCAAGCCTGTTGTCATGAGTACAACCAAAACCCAACCAGGAACATCACCACGCTCATCATTATCAACTTCAAGATTACTGATTCTCCGACGCCCTTCTACATGCCTGACTCTCTGTTGCAGTCGAAATACTGATGAACTTTGATACCTACCAGAAATTTCTTCTCTCATTTCGATAAACTTTTGCAAGGTGAAATCTGAACCTTTACGCACAACCGCCTTCATTATTCCCCCTAGGTTGAACCTATTGTTGGTTTCTCTCATTTTTACTATTTAGATTTGTTTTGGTTCTGTATAGAACTGCTCCATTAAGACGTGATTCGATATGCACTACAGATCTTTCCCCTCACAATCACATGATTCAGAAATTTTCTTGAGTTTGTGGATAAGTTCCATTGTTGAAGTCCCCACTTCACTTGAAATTTCGCACCTTTAACAGAGCTTTTTTCCCTCAACTCAGCTCATAAAAATGACCCAAGTTGTTGATAGGAGGGCCAGAGAGCAAAAAGAATAGATATTGGAAGTATCAAGAAAACCACAGGGATCAAGAGTGCAATCTCTGCCTTGCCAGCTCGTTTCAGAGTTTCGCTTTTGCTTGCTAAGCGTGAATCTCTTACTTGTGAAATCAGAATCGGCGTTAACGAAGATCCACGCTCAATGCCTAAAATGAGGCTCGTAATAAACCGACGTAGGACTAAAGATTGATTTCTTTGAACTAATTTATCTAAGGCTTCAACGACTGATTCGCCATCCTCAATGCCCTGTACAACTTCTGCAAGTTTTTGACAGCTAATTGAGTTTGACCGCAGTGAGAGCAATGCAATTGCGCGTGCCGGTGAAATTCCAGAAGAGATGAGAACGGTTAAAAGTTGAATTTGAGTAGGTAACTCGCCGTCAAACTCCTCCCACAGTGCCTTTTCTTGGGAAGTTTGCTTTCTCCTCATCAAGGCAAAGACAAGAACCAGAAAACCCATCAAAGATATCGAAGGTTTTATGAGCTGCGGTTGAACAAATAGTAGGAAGTAGATCAGAAATGCACACAGCGATAGACCACCAAAATATAGAGGCAAGAAGGTCAATCGCCTAGATCGCGCACCATCAGAGCTTTGCACTGCGAACTCTGAATCTGACTCTCCTTGAATTCCATTTCGGTTCCTGGTTAATGAAATGTGAGGCTCTTTCCGGTCCCTGGTTAATGAAATGCGAAGCTCTTCGATTACTTTCAAATCGAATTTATCGACCGCATTGATGCCATCGAAGCTTTCTTCGCTAATAATCCATATACCCCAAATCAATATCGGGGAGACGACAATGAGCGACAAGAGTTGATGGTTGGAAAGAAAGCTCTCTATCAACGCAGAGCCCTCGGACTGAGTGGCAGAGCTCCAACTTTCTCCATCCATATAAAGGCTGCAGCGGTCATGAGAATTCCCAAGGTCAAGATCTGAAGACCTGATGGGTTTGCAAATGCCTCCCGTGTTGAACTCTGTGTCGACAGCAATATGAGAAGAATCCACGGCGCAGCGGTTGCTAATACTGCGGAGTTCTTCACCCAACCGAATTTTGTGCGAATCTCTTCTACAACAGCGAGGTCTTCTCGCACAAACTCGGCAAGTAGTCGCAGAGCTGTATTTGAATCCTTACCTCCAAAATCCTTGGCAAGAACGAGTGTCTCAAACACCTGGTCAGAGATTGCAGAATTTGCAAGGCGCTTCTCATGCAAAATCACCTGGGAAAAATCTTCGCCACCAAGCAATTTCTGTTCTATCCGAGCAAAAGTCGACTGCAGCGCTTTTGGTCCACGACTCGAAAGTGAGATGACAGCTTCAGGAATGGGAATTCCGGATTGCAACGCTGAGACAAGACTATCTATTGCCTCTGGCCAGGCGAGATCGCGCTCTCTAATCTTCGCCATTTCACGATTCTTGTTCACGATGAATGGAATTGACGTTGCCAGAATTGAAATCGAAAGAGAAATGGGAGAACTTTTCGTGAGCACATAGACAACTAAGTACGTTGCAGCGATTACCGCGCAGAGATTTAGCGCCCTTGAAAAACGGGTCTGATACATCCGGGTATCGGGAATTCGGGTATCGGGAATTCGGGTAACGGAAATTCGGGTATCGGGAATTCGGGTGTTAGGAGTATGGAATTGCTGCGATATCGGAGCGCCTTTCCTTGTTGGTGTTTGTAATCCCCACGACAGATACACACCAAGTGCGCAGAGCATTGCTGAAAATAAAGCAATCAAATTTGGGTTAGAGATGTAAGCCACGAAGGTATCTCTCTCCATTCCACAGAAACTCATCTTCCATCTCAATATGGAAATTCTCAGAGCGATTGTTCACGCGAGTTACCTGTTGTATTCGACGCTTGCCTTGGCTATCAAGTGCAACGTGAACTACAAGATCTATAGCGCTAAAGACAGTGGGTGTGAGAAATTCTTGAGTGATGTTCTCCCCCGCCAGAAGAGGGAGAGTCTGTAGCTTGCGTATCGCCTCCTGAGCTGAATTGGCGTGAATTGTTGCCATTCCCGGAATACCAGAATTAAGAGCAATCAGGAGATCTAATGACTCTGCTTCTCTAATCTCACCAATCACAATTCTCGAAGGTCGCATCCGCAAGGCTTCCTTGATTAAACGACGAATGCTAATTTCGCCAACTCCGTCGAGATTCGCTGCACGAGTCTGCATCGCAACGCAATCTGGGAGTTTAGGCTTTAATTCGAATACTTCTTCTATCGTTATTACTCTCTCACCTATTGGTACAGCGCTAACTAATGCATTCAATAGCGTTGTCTTCCCAGCTTGAGTAGAGCCGCTTACCAAAATGTTTTGTCGATCACGCACCGCATCAACAAGAAATTCTTGTATTTCAAGACTCATAACATCGAGCTCAACGAGGTTTTGTAGGGATTTCCCCCGCATCAAATGCTTACGGATATTGACTGCCCAATGCTCCGCAGTAACTTCGGGAATTGCGATGTGAAGACGACTCCCATCTGGCAAACGTGCATCCACAAAAGGATGTGAGAGATCAATTCTTCGACCACACCACATCAAGATCCGGTCCATGATTGATTGGAGTTGGGATGCAGTTAAAACGATATTTGTAAGCTCACTTTTTCCACTACGTGCGATGTAGATCCTTTGCGGTGAATTGATCCAAATCTCTTCAATGGCAGTATCGTCAATCAACGGTTGAAGTGCTCCAAAAGGTGCTACATCGATTGTCGATGATTTCTGTAGATCACTCGACGTTAGTTCACTTAGTTCATCGATTCTCACTGGCGCTTTGTAGATGCTCCTGAGCTGACATTTCGACGTTTCAGGTTGTACTTCTGTGGAGAATTTCCATTAGTTGAGGCGCTGTCCAACCGGCAAGCACGGTGCGTATTCCTCGCGACATTGACTCTAAACTTCGCGGTAGACTCCGCCTCGTACAACTCTCTTCAACATGGTGGGCGTAGCTCAGCTGGTAGAGCACCCGGTTGTGGTCCGGGATGTCGCGGGTTCGAGCCCCGTCGCTCACCCCACTTCATGTTCGAGAAGTTTGTGGCAGCAACTTTTGAACCTACTGACATTCCTTGCTCTGCAAAATCCTCAACATCGCTTCTTTCTCGGGCTTAGTTAGCCAGAGCCCATACTTAACTTTTACTTGGATCTGGCGTGACACGTATGCACAACGGAATGGTTTATTTGGTGGCAGCCATGTTGCGGCATCCCCATCACCTTTTTGACTATTGAGAGAACCTTTGACTGCTAGAAGATTGAGTGGATCGTTGGCAAAGTTCGTGCGAACACGCTGACTCATCTGAAAAATTCCAGTCTGCCAAGCATTAGAGAGTGAGACAACATGATCAATCTGAACGAGCGAGCTGGTTTTCTCACCGCGCTGGAATTCAATGGTCTGGCCCGAGAATGGATCTAACAACACGCCTTTCTCAACAACGCAATCGCGAGTCCTCTCACGAAAGACAATCGAAGTTAAGTCGCGTTTGAGAATGTCATTGCGTGTATCGCATCCGTTACGGTCTACATCTGACCATTGCGGTCCAAACGCACTACGCGAATATCCGGTCTTAGGAGCTCTTCCCTTAACTTCTAACTTCTCAATTTCTTGGATGGCGTTGAATGTTGTGCTTTCAGCGCGTGCTGGGCTCAATAATTGAAAATTGGCAATTGATGAGGTCGTGAGTGGAAGTGTTGTGAGAGCAATCGATCCCGCTAGAGCGAGAGAGACAAATTGAGTCTTTCTTATCTTGACGAAAGATTTAGAGATAAATTTCTCAAAGCTTGAATCGGCGCTCTGCGTGGAGATGATTAGGGCTCTCTCCCACCTCGAATTCATGGGCAGAATTCTCGCTCATAGCCAGTAAAAAGGACCTGGTTAAGGCTGGCTAGCAACTTTGTTGATATGCCAGCGAATTGGTATCCCCGCCTGCAGTGGTTATAGTGTGCCCTCTTGGTCGCACTATGGATCAATGGGTTGTTAGCTCAGTTGGTAGAGCAGGTGACTCTTAATCACCGGGTCGTAGGTTCGATCCCTACACAACCCACTTTGTATACGGGATTATCCGTATAAGCCTAATTCCGCTCTTTACTCTCACAGTAATCAATACTGAATTCCCAAAGAACTGCCATCGCTACTTCCCTAGTGCCCATTTCTTCACGTAAGCAGAGAGCTCTGCATGCCATCCATCAACATCTTTGCTGTAAATCTCTCGAATTACCGACTCATAGGATGAGCGACAAATTGAATCGGGATTCGAACACCGCTCGCCATTGCCCGTTATCTTGCTTTCTAAATATCTGAATGGAGCAAGGAGATCTCTTTGCTTAGCTACCAAATACTCCACCGCTAGGAATCCGCCGCTATATTCACACAGACTTGGAGAGGTGTTAAACATTAACAAATCTGTCATCGGCATGTTCTTACACGAGTAATTACCGTTATGACGTAATGCGAGATTTCTAACTGTTGAATACGGGATATTTGCGTATTTAGCGTAAGCCAGTGAAGCAAATAGAACCGCAGGTCCCTCTCTTAACCACGCAGGATAGAAATTAGATGAATCATGTCCAAATCGTTCGCCATAAATTTGCTGAGCAAAATGTGCTATTTCTCCCGCCGCGACCGCCGTGATTCCATATTTATCCCACTCGTTTGGATATTTCTCTAAAAATCCTTCTTTCGGATACCACTGTTGATAAGCCTCATAAAATATGAAAGTGGTACTGGGTCTGCAGTAACCAGCTCCTACTGCGTCTGCGCGAAAAGCTCCCGGGTAACGTGCCCAACAATTGATTCCAAGCAGCGGCTGTAGTGAAGGTAGATCCCACCATACAAACCATTCGACCTCTCGAGTTAGTGGTGCACCTGCTCCATCAAGAATTCTTGTTATGGCCGGCATAACTGCTTCATTATCTTTCGCCCATGTTGATCCTTTGACTCGTTCATGGGTTTGAATTTTCAACCACTGCGTTGCAGGTTTTCCCTTAGCCCATGCCACTTCCAATAATTTATCAATCTCTAAAGCTTCTTCCGAGGTGGGATTTCCAAACAGATCTACTGGTCCTGAATAGGTTGGTGATGGCGATACTGTCAGAATCGGCGTTGGTGTAAATGTTGGTATTGGCATTCCCGTAGGCATCGGAGATGAAGATGATGTTGGGGTTGGTGTGGGCGATAATGTTGGCGATGCTAATGGCGTTGGCATTACTGATGGCACTGGAGTTGGTTTTGGCGTTTCTTTAGACTGGATCGCTTTACCGATAGCAATTCCTGCACTCCAAATTAAACCTTGTTTCTTCTTTTGACAAGCATAAATCTTGCCTTTGTATACAGATGTCAATCCTGCCTTGGAACACTTCGATCCTGGTTTAGGTTTAGCAATAGTAGTTTGAATTGGCAACAGAAGTGAAGTTATAAGTGCAGCAACCAAGAAGGGTCTAATTCCAAACTTACTCGTTTTAAATTGGACGCCCATGACAAAACTATAAATTAGAGTGACTCAGATATCAATGATATCTATATTAATTCCAATTCTTCACCAACTTCTCCGACCGATTCCCTATTAACTAATTCAGACGGACATTCCCAAATCAATAAGCGTTGGAACGAGACATTCGTGTTCTGAGGCTAAATCCACTCAAACTTTATTTCATTCCTGAGTTATCAGGAAGAAAATCTATTCTCTGGGCAAACTTCGATGAGCAAATGGGTTTGCCATAACCAGTTCATAATGAAACTTCATGTAAACAGCCATTTCTTGATAGAGCTCTTTGACGGTCATTTTCAAAGATTTCTCAACTGCTTTGGGCCATCCTTCGATTCCTGCACTCTTTACTAATTCTAAGTAGCCCTTGAGTCCAACTTTGCTTGCCAAATACTCATTCGCAAGTATTGCATGTGAGTAAATTTCAGATCGCACTGGAAGACAATGATCTCCTTGACCCCGCACTCCTGGCAGGATATGTAAATCAGTTCTGACGAGATAGTCGTACCATGTAGATACCGGAACGTTATCCATCACTGGACTACCTTTTTGAATTTGGTGATTGCGTAAAGCTATAAAGCGATCAAAATTATTTCCAGAGGAACTCACAACTCCCCAATACTCGGCACCGCTTTCCATCATCCAACATGGCATCGCGTCATGATAATTCTTAGCCATGGCGTGGAAAACGTTATGCATATACTCATGTTCAATTCGAGGCATAAACATGACGGTGTCTAACCGCGCTCTTGAATCCACTAGGTATTGATCGATGTTCTTTGTATCAATTTGGCTCTGCCCCGCCATAGTTCCATCGGTGCGACCCGCTTTTTCTACCTGTAAACAATCTGGCTGACTCCAGCCTGGACCAAACCATTTGTGTTTTTCTTCGCATGACCATTCAAATTCATTTAAGTTGCCAACAATGACCAGTAAAGGATTCTTGATTTCGACATATGGTGCCCAAAACTTTGCCACAGCTTCGTAACGGACTTTTATCTCTTCGATAGCTTCTGGGACTGCTTTTGCGCTTCCTTTCCAAAAGAAATTTACGCTATGTGAACTTGCTCTTGCTGCGAGCATGAATGGCCTAGCAATATTCAATGCGGTTTGATCAATAGCATCCCAACGTTCGGAAATACTCAGAACTTTGGTTGGAGTGGGTGTCGGAGTTGGAGTTGGCGTGGGTGTCGGAGTTGGCGTGGGAGTTGGTGACGCGGAGGGTGAGGATTTGCCAGAGGCGGATTTGGTTGCAACTCCCTTACTCCAAACTAACTTCTTGCCACTCTTAATACAGGTGAACTCTTTACCTTTGTAAGTTTTTATTGCTCCCGCTTTAGGGCATGAAGTTCCGGCCTTAGGGCTTGGCGCTGCAACTGCATTTGAAGAAGAGATCAACATGGCGAGTGCTACGACTAAGAAGTGTCCCCGCATAGCTACAGAGTAGGCCTTCTGGCATCTTGTTTCTATATCTAACGACAATACAGGTGTGGGTACGGCAAAATTCTGTTCGCCTCTCGCCTGCGACTTTATAGTTGTGAATTGAAACTCAGCACCTTGACCCTCTTCAACTTCAACTTTCACGCCTCCACAGTTAGATGACTAAAAGTTATCTAGCCCTAGCACCCACCTGACTGTGATGGGAACCAGGCGCTAGAGATTTCATTCGCTCTTAAGGATTAGCCGATGCCATGGCATTCGCTGGCAAGTTTATAGAGGCCCGCACCCATAGCGCCTGCGCTATGGAATGCATTTGCCGTT
>Ga0208465_1000322_pt1 | contig 14349 bp, 38 predicted proteins | sample LakMenEpi31Aug10_FD_150749 | JGI IMG/M metagenome (GOLD analysis project Ga0208465, IMG submission 150749) | Freshwater microbial communities from Lake Mendota, WI - 31AUG2010 deep hole epilimnion (SPAdes) | ecosystem: Environmental > Aquatic > Freshwater > Lake > Epilimnion/Euphotic zone ...
CTATCCACGGAGCCGGAGCAAAACTATGTGACGGGTGAATGGACAGAGCGAACCCTGCATTTTTCCCTTAAGAACACGCAACACCAACGGCGCTACTGGCGACTAGCCATGCAAGCCGCTCGGTTTATCCGCCGCTAACCACAAACCCGGAGAGTAGCCATGCAAACCATACTGTTCGCGATTCCGCCGCGCCGCCTGAACAAAACCCGTGCCGAATCCATTACTGGCAGTCTAGGCAAACCGTCAAAAATGCCGGGTTTGGCATATGGCATATCCGCGAAGAAATGCCATGTTGGCGGAAAGCTAGCCCTGATTCCGGGTTCCGTTTGTGCCGATTGTTACGCCATGCGGGATAACTACTCTTACCCGTCAGTCCAAGCCGCGCACGAAAAACGGTTTTCGGGCCTGTCGTCCATATCGTGGGCGGACTCTATGGTGTTCCTAATCCGCCGCTCGGGTGAAACTTATTTCCGTTGGCACGATGCGGGAGATTTGCAGTCCTTCCAACACCTACTAGACATTGTCCGAATCGCGGAATCTTTGCCTAGTGTGGCGTTTTGGCTACCTACAAAAGAAAAGGGTTTGGTGTACCGCTACCGCGAAGTGTTCGGAGACTTCCCGCCAAACCTATGCGTCCGACTGTCGGGCGCAATGATAGACGGGAACCCTCCCGCATATGACGGGAACACTTCTACCGTACACAAAGCCCATGCGCCCATCGGGTCGGAGTGTGAAGCATACACGCGCGGCGGGAAGTGCGGAGAGTGCCGCGATTGTTGGAATCGCGATATCAAAAATGTGTCCTATCCGAAACACTAAGGGGTAAAAAATGAGTATCTATCAGGAACACGGTTTCGATTCCCGCCGCGAGTATTTGCTAGACCTAGCGGACTGTTGCGGGGTTGACCCTGAGATCGTTTTCGCACTGGCGGATTTACTTGGGCCGAGCGAAGATTTTGACGGGCTAGTTAACGCGGTAGAGGATGCCGCTATGGGGATTTAATGATGAGTACAACCTACACGATAGCGGACGGGAATACCCTTGTGGAACTATTCCACGGGGTTCCAGCAGATTCTTGGGAATTTTCCGAACCCGCAGCAGAAATAAAAAGTGTCGAAATCGGTGACTTCGGCGGAGAGTGTTTCTGCCATGTAATCGTCCTATCAGACGGACGAACCATTGTCGCGACTATCTCAGGCCCCGTGCATGATGAGAATCCGAGGGTGATCATTTACCCTTCGCTAGATGATGCATGGGCAGGGGATAACGGAAAGAATCTAGTTTCACAAACGGAGGCCAGTAAAGATGAAGCCGGAACTTGAATTTCTAGCGAAACCTATAAATTCTCAGGATGATGCGGAGAATTTCATTTTCTGTTTGGAGGATATCGGTTTGCTGTTTGACTTTGACGATAACCCGAGCAAGACATTTTCAGAAGAAGAATTGCCCCATGTAAAACAACGGGTCATTGAGTTGTTTATGTATCTTGATAACCCAAACGCAACAGCGTTAGAACTGACAATGGCAACCGATGAAACCCGTAGTTTCGGGCCACGCAAATAAACATTAAAGGAGAGTAGCTATGAAAATCGAATTGAAAAATGTAAAGCATTCAGAGTTTGCAAGCCAAGAAACAGATTGCTTTCAAGCGTCCGTCTATATCGACGGAAAGAAAGCCGGAACTGTCCAAAATGACGGGCATGGCGGATGTAATTACTACGAACCTTGGGAACTGGCAGACACTTTGAACGAATATGCAAACACCTTGCCGCCTGTCCGTTATGAGTACAACGGAGAAGAAAAAACAATCCCGGAAGAAGCCGATACGGTTATCGGAAACCTTCTGAATCAACACTTGCGAATCAAGCGGCAGAAATCCCTGTGCAAGGGCAAAACCGTGTACAGAATCCCGGGACACGACTATAAGGATGACGAATGGCACATTATCAAGAAGCCATTCGATCCGACCCTAAGAATGTACCTTGTCGGGCGATACGGCGCAGGGATTCGATTCCTAAACGATCAGGTTGGCGCATGAGCACAGAAGATCGACGCAAAGGGGCTATGGATTTGCTCGGCGCATTGTTCCTAGCCATGTGTGTTTTCCTGCCAGTTTTCCTATGGTGGATTGGAGTGATCAAGTGAAGCATTCAGAACACAAGTACCTAGACCTAGGCTATCGGTTTGAGAAGGCCCGGAGTCCAGCAAGCACCAGGTCGGTGGCAGCGGAGATCCGCGCCTTGTTGGAGTCCGAAACCATAGAAGACCGGGCGCAAGCCCGACATTTGGTAGAGCGTGGGCGACAGGAAGCCCGAGCAATACATTGAAAAGGGGTGACTCAATGTTTACTGTTCGCATAACTCATCAGGGAGGGGAGTCGAAAGACTTTCCCCTTGAGATATACAAGAGTTCCATTTTCGTGGGGTCTGAATGGATACCCTGCGGCAGTTTCTTCGTGCCCGAAGAAGCAGAGGAATACATGGGATTGGAAGGGGAAACCATCGTCTATGCATTCCATGAAGGCCGTGTAACCCGCGACTGTTTGGATGATGAAGCAACTGGCTATCTTTCGTGGGAGTTGCTACTGGATGGCAAGCCCTGCACACATGAAGAATTTTCTATTGCAATGATGACAAAACTCGGAGCGCCGACCTATCGAATCCCCAGTAACCTCGACCACAAGTATCGCGGATGCGGTAACGGGGTAGTTACTTTGGATAAGACAAGCAAGAAAGTATTGGACTTTTCCTACACGGATGAAGACTTGAAACCGATTGAGGATCAGAACATTGAGATGTGCAAGGACGCGGGGAGAAAGATACAAGAAGACGATAAGACCGTAACCTATCGCGCCAACTTTTCCTCATACCAAATCTGTCTGTATTGACCATGAGCGCATACAAACAAGGCTACCTAGCCGGATATCACTTTGGGGATATCGCGCCCGACCCTACCTACAGGGGTGAAGAACTGCGCCAGTATTGGCGTGGGTTTGAACAGGGCGAGATTGACCGAGCAATGGGGACATTCAACGATGGAGCAAAAGATGAAAGACAACCTGGTGCAACTGGTTCTGCGGCCCAGCAACGATAACGACTACCTACACGCGGCGTGGATGATGGAAGAAGGTGGAAGTTTTGCCGCCGCCATTGGCGATGCGTATATCGCAGCCGATCCTCAGAACCGGGCACGACTACGGGCCGCGTTTCCGGATCTGTTCACACAGTTCTACAACAAATGGGTAAACAAATGAAATACACATTGATCATTGGTGATGCCGCAACCTATGAGGAGGGCGGGATTCATCGCACCGACTTCCAAACTGTTGACTTCATCGCGCAATATGCCTATGCGGATGCCGCCATCAAGGATGGTGAGCGTGCGATTACTGGCGCATACGACACCTATGTCATTCCCGAGTTGTACAAGGGAATCATCACCTTCAACGCAGGAGAAGCACCATGAAACTATACGAAGTGGAAATGTGCCGAACTTCATATGTGACCGTGACCGTCGAGGCCGAGTCGCAGGAGGAGGCTAAAGATAAAGCATGGGAGGAGGTGACTTCCGATGGAAGTTGGGGCACAAACCTCCACGCCAAATGGGGCATCGAATCCGTTGAGGATGTAACGGGAGAAGAAGCATGAAGATTAAGACCAACGAACTGAACGAAGCCGCTCTTGATTGGCTGGTGGCGAAGTGTGAGGACACGCTGTTGGATTCGACGCTGTACCAATACTCAACAGATTGGGCGTGGGGTGGCCCGATCATTGAGCGGGAGGGGATCCGACTTCACAGAAGCCACACGGGTAATTGGTGGGCAGGCCCTGAGTCCGATCCGCATCGTCCCGTTTCAGGCCCCACGCCCTTGGTCGCCGCCATGCGGTGCTATGTAGCCTCGCGCTTGGGCGACGAGGTAAATGTGCCTGATGAACTGGCAGAAGGAGCAACAGCATGAAGATCAAGCCGGGAGAACTGAACGGCGCTGCCCTCAACTGGGCGGTGGCAATGTGCTTCGGATGGAAGTGGAAGGCCGACGAAAAGGGCGTAGTGTGGTTAGCCCGACCCGATCCGAAAGCGATGAGGCAGGTGATCAACGCTACATCCATGCGGGTCATGCGGTTGAGCAACTTTCACCCGATTGCAAACTGGTCGATGGTCGGGCCGATCATTGAGCGGGAAAAGATCGACCTATCTTTCATTGGGCACGAAATCAACGGGTTCCAAATATGGCGAGCCGAAAAATTGGGTGTATGGGGAGAACAAGGATTCACTCCCCTAGTCGCCGCCATGCGGTGCTATGTGGGGTCGGTGATGGGTAATGAAGTGGAATTGCCGGAAGCATTGGCAAAAGGAGCAACAGCATGAAAACCTACGAAGTGGAATACCGCCGCACCTCATACATCACCGTTACCGTGGAGGCCAACTCGAAAGAGGAGGCCGATGAGAAGGCATGGCAGGAAATCGAGCATAACCGCGCCGATATCAACGATGCCTGTTGGGAACTTGAGTTGATTCAAGAGGTAGAAAATGAAGCCGGATAAGAAGCAAGCCCTTGTCTCGGCCTACCTCATGGGAGCCAGAGCGCGGACGCATGAGGACATGGTGGCAGCAGTCCGTCTGTCCAAAGTGTTGGAAAGCGCCCTCACCCCACGGGAGGTGGATGAATGCAAACTCCAGGCGGAGTTGGAGTTAGACCCGATGCGGGAGTATCATGGGTTCGATGGATAAATCCAAAACCTTCTTCGGCATCTACATCTACGAAGATGAGAAGGGACACCTTCGCATCCAAGCAGACCACTACGGGCCGGGAATGAACTCTTACACCCTCGGCATGGAGTTGCTGGGCAGAGTGCTTGACTGTGAGATGCACAACCCGGAAAGGGTGAAGGTCGAGCCTCTAGCCTACCTTCCGCGTCCGCAGTAGTTTGTCCAACGCCATCGCAGACCTGAGTAGGCCAACTTCTCTCTGCATATCGTTGAAATCGTGCCCGACTGTGGGGGGCAAGAAATAGGGGAAGCCAATCCGTTTCGCGGATTCTTCCCCTGTTTTGCTTTCGTCGTTGTCCGCTACCACAAAGCCGGGGCCATGCACTAACGCGACTTTTTCCATGTTCCCTGCCGAGAAGCAGACATGGAGGGTGTACTGCTTCTTCAGAGACTTCAGAGCAGCGCGGATTGAAAGTGCCGTGGCGTAGCCCTCGCAGTAGATGTGCGGCCCCTTGTTGTCGAAGACGAACTCAGCCTGTGAAGTCCGTTGCCCGAACAGAAACTTCTTCCCGCCTTCCTGATCAATCAACTGGCAACCGACCAACTTCCCGGCAACCCGCATGGGGATCACCAAGGTTTGCTTGCCATCGGCGGGTAATACGAAGCCGATCTGATCCTCGAAACCCTTGGCCTTGAGGTAGTCATGTCGGGCTTGATCGCACCTGTCCATGATGAACTGGGCTTTCTGTGCCGCTTCCCGCTGCCGCCGCTCGGTATCGTCCTGCGCCTTCTGAACCACGCGAGCCAGTTTCTCAGGATCGAAAGTGGTGGGCTTATCCGACTTCCATACAGAAACTTCTGTCTGCGTAGCATGGTTCTGCACGAAGCCATGATCGCCCATGAACTTGACCGCGCCGTTGCGCTTGTGCGGGTGATCGTCTGTTGGGAATCGCTTCCAAACCCCCAAGGGGGGCACGCTGTCAATCAGGATGCCGTGGGCACGGCAGAACTGAACGAACTCCATCAGTAACCCTTCTTGATCCTGTTGATGTAGGCGCGAAGCCTTTGCTTGATGAACTTCTCAATCTCGGGAGAGGGTGCTTTGGGATGAGAGTGAAGACCTCTAGGCCACACGCCAAACTTCTCCCGGTAGGTGTGAGCAGCACGCCCGTTCGACCATCCCTGATACTGGATGTACCAGTTGAGCATCGACCACCAGTCCTGCTTGGTCGCATGAGATTGCATCGCGCCGAGTTCTTCCATCTCACCAGGCACAGACACAACCTGAGACTTCTTCTCCCGCACATGGCCGCAATTGGTGCAAGTGTCCGACCCACTCGGCCACAAAGCCTCGCACACGGGGCAAGTGGAGTCTTTCTTCTCCTTCTCGGAGGGTTCCTTCTTGGCCTTCTCCTTGCCGTCATCCAACTCATGGACACCGTTTTGGAAGATCTCCTCCCAATCATCTCGGAATCGAAGGTAGTTGCCGGAGTGGTCGAGCCAAACCGCGAACTCTTTCCCGGGTGAGCCGCGCATGATCCGGCCCATCTGTTGGATGTGAGAGGACAGAGACTTTGAGAAAGGCCGAGCAGAGATACCAATCAGGACATCGGGAACATCGAAGCCTTTGGTCAGGATGTCGGTGGCAATCAGTCCGTGAATCTCTGTGTCGGGCTTGCTGAAATCCTCGATTACATCGCGCTTGAACTGGTCGTCGTCCTTGTACGAAATGGATATGAAGTTGTAGCCCTGCTCTGCGAACTTCCGCATCAGGTCTGTGCCGTGATCTACCCCTGCACAGAAGACGATGGTCTTGACTGGCTTGCCAAAGATCTCGTGCGTCTTCTTCACCCACTCGGCAACGATGTCCCCGGTGATGACCATGCCCCGCTTGGTGATCTCGTCCTGCGACCATTCACCAGCAACCTTCTTCGCACCCTCCATGTTGATCTCCTTGGAGATGAACACGCGAAGGGGAACCAAGACCTTCTGCTCCACCAAATCTTTGGTGGTGACTGTCGAGATAACATTCTCGTAAATCTTGCCGAGTCCCTTGGTGAAAGGGGTGGCGGTCAGACCTATCACCCGGACATCGGGGTTGGCCTTGATGAACTCGACTGTCTGCTCCCGGGTTTGGTGGGCCTCGTCCACGATGAGAAGGTTCAGCCCGGGAAAAGAGCCGCGCCGCTCAAGGGTCTGAGCAGAACAGACTTGGATGTTCTCGTAAGGACGATATCTCCAATGCCCTGATTGCAGTACCCCATGATCGATGGAGTACCGCTCTAGGCGTTGGCTCGTTTGGTCGCAAAGGATGATGCGGTCAAGCAGCATTGCGGCCTTGTTGCCCTTGATTTTTGTCGCGTTAAGCAGAGCAATCGCCATCTCTGTTTTCCCTGCGCCAGTTGGGGCGTAGAGGATCTGACTGCGCTTGCCCTGCGCGAAGCCCTGTCGGAGAGCCTCAAGGGTTTGCTCTTGATATGGTCTAAGGTTCAGTCCCATGATCTGCTATTGAGTTCTCTCCATGCTGTTGCGGCACAGAGGGGTACTTGTCCGTTGCCAATGGCTTTAAGTCTGTCCACCCGGGCGGCCACCCCATCAACCACTCTGTCCAATTCGGGTTCAGGGTTCCACCAATCGGGCGACCCAATTCCTGTTGGACTGCATTGGGAAGTTGCCCCATCTGTGCCCGCTTGCCCTCGCCGATCTTGCGTTGGGTTGTCTCGAAACCATTGGCTCCCTTGTAGTCCCGGGCTGCCGGGGTGGGCCACAGTCTTGGGTTCAGAACCTGATCCACCAGGCGGATCTGAATCGGTTGCCCGTTGGCACGGTGCGTCTTGCCCTGCTTGAGCAGACCCGAAGTCCCGCCCGCCCCAGTATCGGGTGTGCGCCACAAGCCAGAACCTGTCCCGTTGGTGGGGCGCACCGACATCGGCAGCTCCCATAACAGTCCATCGCGAGTCATACCCGAGCGCGGCAAGATCTCCAACGACTCGGGTTCCTCCGAGAGAAGTGAGCATTGGGCTGTTCTCCACGAAGACGAAGCGTGGTCGTACTTCGCCAACCACCCGCGCCATTTCTCGCCACATCCCTGACCGCTCCCCGTCGAGTCCATCCCCGTTGATGTTGGCAATGGAGATGTCTTGACAGGGAAAGCCGCCCGATACGACATCAACAATGCCTCGCCACGGTCTTCCGTCAAAGGTTTGAATGTCATCCCAAATCGGGAAAGGCGGGAGAAGGCCGTCGTTTTGTCGGGCGCACAGTACGCTTGCGGGATATGGCTCCCATTCGACGGCGCAGATGGTTCGCCATCCAAGGAGTTTGCCCCCAAGGATGCCTCCACCAGCGCCCGCGAAAAGAGCCAACTCATTCAACGCCTGCCTCTTTCAACTTCTTCTGAAGCATCTTGATCTGCTTCTTCATCTGCCCATTCTCAGATTGGAAGGTGTCGCGGCTGACAGTCAGGGCTTGGTTCTCAATCTTGAGAAGCCTGATCTCCTCGCGGAGTTCCTCAATCAACTTCTCAGCCGACTGCTTCTCCTCGGGCGTGGCCTCCATCAGTTCGATGGCAAGACGCTGCGTCAACTTCTGATTCTGAACGACCAACTCATCGATGACCTCCTGCTTCTGATCGTGCTCTTCGATCTCAGGCTCGACCTCGACGGGCTTCTCTTTCGGCTCGGGCTTGGCCTTGGAAGTGGTAACGTTACCAGTCTCGGGCTTTTGCATCGCGGCCCGCATCTTCTGCACGAAGGGGTGCGAGACATGGCACTGGCGGGCGATCTCCCGATCTGACCACTCAGACCATTCGATGTCCTCAAGCATGGTCATCACGGCCTTGCGCTTGTCCTCAATGGATCGGCGCAGACCATGAGAATGGTTGGCAGACAGAGAGTACAGCACCGCATCCCGAAGAGTCCCGGTGATCACATCGCAGTTGATCGAAGCCTTCCCTGCGTGTTGAGCCGCGAGCAATCGGTGAAAGCCGTCTGCCAGGTAGTATTCCGTCCCGTCATGCACGACGGAGATGGGCGGGAACTCCACGCCTTCCTTGAAAGACTCGGCGTACTCGCTGACGACGACCTGATCCAACTTCTCGCGAGACTGCGTGCCGCCATCGATGCGGATGGCCTTGATGTTGACTGACTTGATCACTCCATGTCCTTTCGTTGTTTGGGAGGGGTGCATAGTACTGCGAACGGGCATCGCTGTCAACGGGTAGGTTCACCCCCTTGTCATCAGGTAGAAAGATGTATAAGATGGCCGCTCACTTCAGGAGAGAACATGGAAAAGCACCCCCCGGTCTGGCCCTTCCCGACCTACAAGGGTCAGCCATACAAGAAGCCGAAGTTCGATCCGTCGAAGTGTCCACCAGCACCTTTTTAAGGAGAGAGAAATGAATGATGGTTTGACGATGGCACTTGTTGTTGCCTCTGTGCTTGCTTGGTTTACGCACATCTTTACCTGCTTTGCGGAGGGTCTGTGGGGCTTTCTGATTGCCGGAGCCTTGCTCTTCCCGATTGGCATCCTTCACGGCATCTACCTGTGGTTCCGATGAAAACGCCTTGCTACACCACGAAGACGGGCATCCGCATTGGGTCTGCCTATCAGCCGCCGCTGCGCCAGTTGTCCTACGAGGAATCGCGGGTGCAGTCTGCGCTGCTTGGTAGGCAGGGTAATGGCCTGTCAGCCAAGGCGTGGGCCTTGATTGGCTTGGTTGGTTCTGTTTTCTTGATGTGGATCAGCATATGAACCGATGGGAAGACGACGGCATGGATCTATTGGGTTGCGTTGCCGCGATTGCGATAGCCGCAGTCATCTTCCTTGTGATCTTCATAGGAGTGAAGCATGGAATTTGAAACAACTTGTTGCGACATCCCCTGCATCGTCCGAGTGACTGCATGGGAACCGTACCGCCCAGCCTTCATCAGCGGCCCGCCAGATAACTGCTACCCCGCTGAAGGCGGATGTGGGGAGTGGGAGTTGTTGGACTTGGATGGCAATCCGTCTGCGGAGCTGGATAAGTTGGTTCGCACCTATCCGCAGGTTGAGAGAACCATCGATCAGGAAGTGTTTGACTTCATGGAGGGCACATGAAATGGCTTGGTGAATTCATCGTCCTGTACTGGCTGATCACCGTCTTGGTCGTGGTGTTCCTCGCCCCGTTCGTGACGCTGATGATTCTGCTAACTTACTTGTGGGGGATGGTATGAACAACACTCAACTTGAACTTGGTCTTGCGTTGCGTGATGAGGGTGCAAAGATCGCACTCGCGAATGCCGGAGATGACTGGCACAACACGGCAATCATTCTTGTCCTCAAATACTTTGCCGCCGCAGGATGGAAGGGCGCTCTGTTTGAAGATGCCCGTGAGTACGCCATCAAGTGCGGGATCAGCGCACCTCCTTCTCCCAATGCTTGGGGGGCAGTAGCCCTTGCCCTGAGCAAAAGAAACCTTATCACCAGGACTGGAGTCATGCTGCCAAGCAGGGCCGTCAGAAGCCACGCCCGGGCGCAACCAGTCTGGCGTTTAACAAACATTTAGGAGAGGCAGTATGGATCGTGACTTCATAGTGCCGTGGGCATTAACAATTGCCGATGCCCTTGAGAACGGGCATGCGTGGGAGCGTAGAGAGGTTGCCGCCGAACTGCGCCGCCTTCATGCGGAGAACAAACGCCTAGAGACGCTCTGCTACGACTACCTTGGTGAACTGACAGCCTTGCGTGCGGCGGAGCAGATGCGAAAGCAGACCTTCATGGCTGAGTACAAGTTCCGCACTTACGGCTACTACCAAGACGCCGACGGCAAGATGCAGGTGGGTGAAATACCGGAAGAGATGTTGACCGTAAGCGCCGAAAGAACAGCGCAGATGATGGAGGAGGTCACGCGCACAGAGCAAGAGCCGGTGGCGTGGATATACAGGGGAAATTTGCATCCGTTTGACCCAAGCGATTGGGCAACAGAGCCAGTTACACCCCTCTACACCCAACCACCGCAGCGCAAGCCGCTGACGGATGAGGAGATTGAGTTGCTTGCAGTCAAACACGCACCGCCGATTGACCCGGAGTTTGCGAAGGATGACGACTTCATTGAGTTTGCACGCGCCATCGAACGCGCACACGGGATTGGAGGTGAAGCATGAACACAATTGAAATTCTGCAACTGCGATTTATCGCTGAGGTGGCGGTCAATTCTCCACTTCACGCTGACCATGTTAAAGCAATTCAAACAGCCATCATCAATGCCATCAACGAAACATCATGTTACAAATTGTTGGTGGGAGAAACGAGGATGACGATTGATGTGCCGGAGAAGAAGAAATGACCCGCGACGACATCATCCGCATGGCGCGGGAGGCTGGGCTTCTGCCTCATCCAGAAAACATCGTCTACCAAGACCCAATGTTTGAAGGTCGCATCAAAACCTTCGCCACCCTTGTTGCCGCTGCCGAGCGTGAGGCGTGTGCGAAGGTGGTGGAAAACTATGCGCTCGGGTATGCCGAGCCCGTGTGGGCATTCAAGTTGACCGCCGCCATCAGAGCAAGGGGGCAGGAATGAACAAAGAACTGGACGAGGCGTTTGAAGACTGGTGGGAAGGCGATGAAGACGATGAGCCGGTAACCGAGGTATCCAAGGAGTTCGCCAGGGAAATTTTCACGGCAGGCTACGAGATGGGATCGCGCAAGTCGGTGTTCCAGATGTCCAAATCCCAGATGGACATGTTCGTCCGGATGATCAAACAGAAGATTGAGGACGGCGAGTTATGAGCGGCGACCACAACGCAAACCAGAAGGGGGCCAAGGTACTGGCGCAGATAGATGCGGAGCCCAAGTCAAGGCAGCACGTGTCCGAGAGATCAGTGCGGGTGACCATCGGCATGATGAGAACCCTCGCACGCAACATCCCCATCAGCCCGTTCCACCTACACGCCGCAGATCAGATGGAGCGGATGCTTGACGAACTACTTCGACTAAGGAAAGAGCATGACCGACAAGAAACTGAAACTTGAGATCGCACCTGGAGCCTTCGACAACTTCGAAGGTAGCCAGGAAGAACTGGACGAGATGATGGCCGCGATTAAACAGATGATGGAGGACGGCACTCTGTTTGAGAACTCGACAGAGGTTCCCCCGGAGGAGGCAGAACTCATCTGGCAGAGGCTTGGCAACATAAAGGATCGGCAGTGAAGCACATCACCCTTCTCATGCGCTGCCATGCACTCTTGCGTAGAGTTGACACCGTCACGCCCGAAGGCCGTCTCACCCTAGACGGGGACAGACTGGCCAAAGAGATCACCGACTACATCAATCAGATCGGCAGTCACCACCACGACTGTTGGGCGCAAGGGCCGGAGCACTACATATGCGCCTACGAACGAGTCAAGCAACTAGAGCAGCAAATCAAGGATCAAGAGAATGTTCGTCCTGCCGCAGTACACATGGGACAAGGATCGTGAACTCTGCAAAAGATGTAAGCATTACCGACCGAGCCAAGACCGTGCTCGCATCTACTCTGGCAACTTGGTCATGCGCTGCGCCGCCAACCCCTTCACCGCCAGTAAAGGCATCGGTACCTGCATCGACAACCGTACCCGTGGGCCGTGCGGGAAGGACGGGCGCCTGTTCGTGAGCGCCGACAACTCCAATACCCCTCAACCCCCTGTTTATCACCCAAAGGCTCCCCCTACCCCACCGTGATTTTTGTGCACTGCACAACGGCGAGGATGGGAGAGGAAGCCTTTGGTGTGTATCACCCCCTTGCGGGAACCTCATGTGCCATTTCAGACACCCCCGGGCTTGAGGTTTCGGCGAGCCCCGTGGATTCTTTCGGATCTGCCCCGGCTCAGTTCAAGACTGGCTTACCACGTCCCTCTTCCCTTCCGCGCCACCAAGGTTGGAGTGCTTGCTATCGTGCGGAGTACGGGCGAAAAAAAACCGCTAGAACAGACCCCGGTGGCAACTTCCCTGTAGTGGCAGGGAGTACCCCATACGGGGTCGGAGTCTGATCTAGCGGCTCTTCCTGCTCGTTGCCACACAAGCAGTAAGCGAATTGTGAGGGAAAGAAATCTCCCTTGTCAAGCCCCCCAAATACGACACGGTGTCGTTTTTGACCGGGGAAACACTGGCGGCTCCATGACCAGAGTATCGAAACACTGGTCACCAGAGTAAGGAAACACTGGTCAAGCCGTGGCCAGAGTATGGGCAAAAAAAAGACCCCGCCGGAGCGAGGTCAACCTTTCTCAAGGAGGAGAGTAACTGAACACATGCGCCCTCAACAGCGCACGCCGATGCTACTCCTTTGGTGGGATAACTTCAAGTAATTCGACCTTGACAAATCCACCAACTTCCTCTGCTTTCTGGATGGTCAGCCTCCACTTGCTGTCGTCCACCTGCAACACGTCCACCAGGCCGTCGATACCGGCCTTGAACCGGGCCAGACAGTTGTCCAAATCGATAGCCCTCTTGCTCGGAGGATGGAACGTCAGGCTCACGTGCAGTCCAGCAGCATCGATCCGCTTAGCGCCCTGAGAGATGGCTGTCCAGGCGCAAGCATTGCGGTACTCCTTCTTGGCCTTCGCCAACTTAGCCCAGTGCACACGGGCGTTGGGACTCAAGGTCGTCGGGGGCCACGGCATGATGAATCTCATGGAAAACACCTACTCAAGTGGTAACGTTACCACCTAGCAGTTAGGTTGCTAGGGGTGTTGACAGATGCATTTCTGCCTGATACATTGCGTTCCATTCTAACAGCAAGGAGAGATGTGTGATAGACAGAAACGACGCGGAATCGATCTTCAAGATCGCAGACATTGCGACCAAGATCGTTGATCTCAACCACAAGAGCACAGAAAACGACTTCGTTCGCATGAAGGCCACCGCTTTGGCTTTTGTGTCCATCTGCGGCACCACTGAAATGACCGACTTGGACATGTGCAAGATGATCTTCGACACCTACCACGAGATGAATCGTGGGGCACAGATTCAGGAGACGAAGCAGTGAAGTTGACCAACAAGTTCAACTTGCCACAGACGTTCATCAACGTCATCCACCGCCCGACCTACAGCAAGGGCGAGTCACACATCTCGGCCACTGAGTTGTTGACCTCACCACGGATTGTGCAGTTGAAGCACAAGCACTGGGAGGAGTTGGAGACTGATGCCTCTGAGATGGTGTGGCAACTGTTTGGCTCCGCCGTTCACGGCATCTTGGAGCACGGCAAGGACGACCATCACATCGTTGAGCAGCGCCTGTTCACCGAGTACGAAGGATGGACTCTGTCGGGCCAGATGGATCTTCAGGAAGTCTTTGAGGACGGCATCATCATCTCCGACTACAAGGTCACTGGCGCTTGGTCGGTGATGAATGAGAAGCAGGATTGGCACAACCAACTCAACGTCTATGCGTGGCTGATTGCTAGGGCCAAGGGCGTACCCGTCAAGGGCGCACAGATCATCGCCATCATCCGCGACTGGTCGGCCCGTGAAGCACAGACCAAGGAAGGTTATCCTCCGTCCCCCATCGCAACCATCGAGATCCCTCTGTGGTCGTATGAGGAGCAGGAAGCCTACATCAATACCCGTCTGGCCCTGCACAACGAAGCGTACTTCGCTACCCATGCCGGTGGAGATATGCCCGAG
>Ga0208465_1000324_pt1 | contig 14288 bp, 8 predicted proteins | sample LakMenEpi31Aug10_FD_150749 | JGI IMG/M metagenome (GOLD analysis project Ga0208465, IMG submission 150749) | Freshwater microbial communities from Lake Mendota, WI - 31AUG2010 deep hole epilimnion (SPAdes) | ecosystem: Environmental > Aquatic > Freshwater > Lake > Epilimnion/Euphotic zone ...
TGTAAGAATGCCTGGTATGGGCGGACTGGGTATGCTTGGACTTGCAGCAGCAGTTCCTCTTACAATGGGTGCTGCAGATGTAAGAAGACAAGAATTAGTAAGAAGACAAACTGGATCTGCTGGTATTAGTCCAGACGATGTAGATAGATTTCAAGCGACAGTAACTCGTTTTGATGCAATTTTATCGCAAAAAGGTGGTGGAGGAAAAGCACAAGAACAACCAAAGGTTGCTGTAGAAGAGGATCCTCGTGGTAAAGATGATAAAAAACCACCACCACCATTAAAAGCTCCATCTGGAGATGTGTTTGCTGGTGATATTCTTGCAGACACTCCAGAAGAAAAAGCATTGATTGCAACTGTTAGAGAAACAGAAGGAACCGCAGGTAAAGATGGATATAGTACGTTTTTCGGTGGTTCTTTATATGGTGGTGATTTACGGAAAAAAACCGTCGCTGAAGTTGCTGAGTTGCAAAAAAAATTCCTTAGAGAAGGTAGAGGTAGATTTTATGATGCTGGAACGAAAACATATAGACAATCTGGTGTTGTTGGTGCTGGACAATTTAAATATCCAGAACAGATTGCTAGATCTATGGGAATGGATCCAGCAAAAACACTATTTGATGAAGCGTTTCAAAATAGTGCAATACTTTATTCTGCAAGAAAAAAAAGAGGTGTAGATCCAAGCAAACCATTAACGCTTCAGGATATTCAGGCATTAAATCCAGAATGGTCTGGTCTTGGTCCTTACTATGGACAAACAACAAGAACTATCGAACAATCTTTAAAATTATATCAACAAAATTTAAGAGAAGCACAAAAGGTAGAAACTAAACCAAAACCAACAAGAAAACCTCCATCAGAAGATCCAAGATCTCAGAGTATGCAGTTTATGAAACCTGCAGGTTCTGATATTTCTTTAATTACAATTCCTGGACAACAAAAGGTTGCTAAACCACAAGGACCAAAAACTGCTCCAGCTTCATCTGAAGTTGCATTCAATACAACTTTTGAAAGTGTTGATAGATTTACTTCTAATCTTATTCTAGGGGTGTATAGTTCATGAACTTAGAACAGGTATTAGCAGTTGCTGCATCCAATAAAACAAATAGTGTCAATCTTGAAAAACTATTTGCAAAGTCTGTTGCAACAACAAATGAGGTTGAAACTCAACGATTACGTGCTAAAACCCAACTTCTAGAAGTAAGACAGAAAACTTATTCTGCGATCAGACAGTCTCAAGAAGAACAAGAAAAGAAAGGTGGTGTCTTAGATAAAATTCTTGGTACTCTTGGTCTTGCAGGATTAGCAAAAGGATTAAAAGGTGCTAAACCACCAACAGGTGGAGCAGGTGTTGTATCACCTAAACCCAAACCTGGTGGACCTAGAATTGGTCGTGGAGTTGCTGGATTGAATGTATTGTTTGGTGGTATTGATTTTATGCAACGTCGATCCGCAGGACAATCTAACTTACAGGCAGGAATTGGTGCTGGTGCTGGTGTTGCTGGCGGTATGGCAGGTGCTGCTTTAGGAGCAAAGATCGGTGCTGGATTGGGTACAATAGTTGCTCCTGGATTAGGAACACTGATTGGTGGAGGATTAGGAACATTAGTTGGTGGTGGTATTGGTGCAATGGCAGCAGGGAATGTTGCTGACCGAGCAACTGGTGTTGATGCTGGTGAGCAGGAAGTTGAAAGAAGAGTTCAAGAAGAAGAAAAGAAAACAAGTTTATTGATCACAAAAACACCATTCTCAGGTGCTTTAGATGCTTTCGATTCTGCATTAGATAAACTTTCATCTTTCCCTGGTGGCATTTGTGCTTGTGCAGGAAGAGAAGCACCACCAGAAATGATGCCTACACAGAGAAGAAAAGATCAAATTCAAAAGGCATATGAAGAGGGTTATAATAAAGGTGTTGGAGAAGGTAGAACACAGGGTGGTGCAGCAGGTTTTGTTGCAGGTATTGCTGTTGTTGGTGGTGCTCTATTTTTAACTAGAGGCAAAGGTGGTGCGTTATTACAAAGACTTGGATTGGTTTCGGATATCATTCCAAAAACTCCAACAAGAACACCCGTAGATCCTGGAAAAGTTCGTGTTCTTCCAAAAGAAGAAGTATTGCCACCAGCACCAGCACCAACAACAAGACCGACTACTCAAAGGATCATGGAATCTGTTTTTGGTGAAACTCCTGCTCCTAGGCATTCTCCAAGGATGCCTAGAAATCCTAAAACAGGAAAACCACAAGAACTGGTTGAAGAAGTTATTGATACTCCAGAAGGACAAGTTATTATTAGAAGACCTGCAACAAAGGTAGAACAATCAACACCTGAAGAATTTTTCCAAAAACAAGAATTGAAAGGAATAAAAAAGCAGATAAAACAGTTAAAGAAAATTAGAGGTACATTAGATCCAGAAGAAGTTTCTCCTGTAGGTCCTCAAAGTAGTGTAGGTGGATCTAATATCATTGCATTAGCAGAACCAAATACCACAATTGTTCCTGTTCCTGTAGGTGGTGGAACACAAATCATAAGTGGTGGTGGAGCAACGCCATATCAGGCTGCTGCTAAATATGCTCAGATGATGTCACAGATAACTGCGTAATGTCCAATTTTCTAAAAGGACATAAAGTAACAGAGCTTCTTATTGCTTCTCCAAAGGGAGATAGGTTTGAGGATGTTCGTTTACAGTCTGGTCTCATCAGTTACTATGAAGATGTTACAGATAGTTCAATTCACTTTGAGATTGATATATTAGATACCAGTGGCAAATTAGCAAAACTACCTGTAAGAAGTGGTGCAGTTGTATATCTTACAATTACGCATCCTTCAGGAGAAATAAGATTTGATCAAAACAATCCATTAGTTATTAGCAATATTAAAACAGGAACAGCAACAGCAAAACGAGAAGTTTATACTTTAATTCTAGAAACACAAGGATCATTCAGCAATCATACGACAAGATTGTATCGAAAATACACAGGTAAACTCGATACAATTATAAGAAAAATATTAGAAAAAGATCTTAATATCAGTTCATCAAGAATAAGAAGGCTTGAAGAAACTTCAAACACTTATAGTTTCATGGGAAATTATAAGAAACCTTTATTTACTTGTACTTGGTTATGTCCTAAATCTATTCCATTAGTTAATAATGGAAAGAATTCTGGAACTGCTGGATATTTTTTCTATGAAGCACTTGATGGATATTACTTCAGAAGTATTGACAATATCTTTAACGAAGCAAAGAAAAATAAAGACAAAATTTTAAAATACGATTATCACGAAACAGTCGATGCATTAAGTCCAAATAATAATTACAAACTTGTTTCGCCTCCAGTTTGGAGAGAAAGTCATGATATCCTAGAAAAACTCAGACTAGGGATGTACAGATCTTCTAATTGGTTTTATAATATCATCACAAGATCGCCAGACTTTCAAGATTACTACTTTGGACAAAGTATCAACAAACAACTAACGTTATCAAACGAAGTTGAGAATATTCCTAACAATATTGATGCTTATCCATCAAGAATTATAATGGGAGTAATCGACACAGGAACGTTATCTGCAAAGGGTGATTTAACTACACCACAATATCAACCATTATTCCAATCACAAGGAATTGCAAGATACGCATCACTGTTTTCTCAAACTTTATCGATAACAGTGCCAATGAATATGACTTTAAGAGTTGGGGAAGTAATATTCTGCAACTTTTCTAAGATAAATAAGCAAGAATCAGATTTTGGTTCCGATCCTAGTTCAGGATACTATATGATCAAGTCGTTGGCACATAAATTTTCTTCAAGAGGCGATTTTACTGGATTGACTTTAGTAAGAGATTCCTACGCACAACTAACATGAGAACCATCGAAGACCACATAGAAAAGGATACCACAGATCTTTATGATCCTGGTATTTCTTCACAACGACGCCGTTTTCTAGAACAAGAACTAGAAGACTTGAAAATATATCAGGCAAATCATCCTGGTGAAGATCACGATCCAACTCCTTTTGAGGTTTATTGTGATCTAAATCCAAATGCACTTGAGTGTAGAATTTACGAAAACTGATGCTGGAGCAACGCCTATCTAAGATCAACTTTATCGGAGAAGATGGATTTCACTGGTTCATCGGACAGGTAACAGCTGATCCTAGTTGGCGAGAATTTAGCACAAAATATGGTTATCGAGCAAAAGTTAGGATCTTAGGTCGTCATCCAGCATCTAATGAAGTTCCTGATAGTGAATTACCTTGGGCACATTTTCTAGTACCACCAAATCTTGGTGCTGGTAAAAACTTTGGTGGTACTAGTTTTGGTTTGCAAGGTGGAGAAACTGTTCTAGGATTTTTCCTAGACGGTGATGATATGCAGCAACCCATCATTTTGGGTGCATTGTTTAGTGGTGAGGCAGAAAAGAACCTTGTTGCTTGGCAGAAATCTGTAGATAAAGGCACAAGTGGATTTCTACCAATTGATTTTAACAGACAATTAAAATATTCAACTGCAGTAAGACCTGCTACTGGAGGATCTCCAACAGGGAATGGAGTTCCTGGTGGTGGTAAAACTGCAGACGGTAAAGAAAGTCTTCAAGGAAAGCAAAATAACGAAGTAAAGAAAAAGATTGTAGGACGCGCTAAAAAATGTAAAGGTGGTAAGGGATTTTTGTGGGAAGTTTCAAGAGCCCTAGCATCTTTTATTGAAGTAACTAGAGATCTGATCAATTATCAACAAGGATATATTGATCCTATTTTAGGACAAATTGCTGACATTGGATCTTTAATTGGACAAACATCAGACTTGATTGCAGGAGCATTTTCTCAGTTAATTCGATTGGCGAGAAAGTATATGTTCCAAAAAATTTATAATGGTGTAAAAGATTTATTGAATTTCCTTGTTCCAGACAGTCTTTTGAAAGATATTGCAATTAAAAAATCGATGGATACCATCTTTTGTTTAATTGAAAATATTATAAAGGGACTTAAAAAATTCATTAGTGATTTCTTGCTACAGATGCTCGGGAAAATTATCAATATTCCACTTTGTGCTGCGGAACAATTCATCGGTGGACTTATTTCATCCATTGGTAATGAAATTCAAGAAGCAATCGGACCAGCAATGGATGCTATCCAGCAAGTCATTGGATCTATTGGTTCGTTTACGGGATATATGGCTCAAGCAATTAATTATGCTCAAATTGGATTGAATTTCTTAAAGTGTGAAGGTGAAATTTGTGAACCAACACCATACAACTGGGCAATAAATTTTGGACCAACACCACAAGAAGTTGCAGATTTTAGAAGAACAATAAGTCTTTCTGGTAGAATTAATAATCTTAAAAAAGATGTTTCAAATACTCTTGAAGGATGGTTTCCTAAAGATGAAGTTGGTGATGAAGTTGTTGATGGTTTGGTTAAAGAATGTGATCCATATAGTCTTGTTTGTGGTCCACCAGGAGTTCTTATCTTCGGTGGCGGTGGTGCTGGTGCTGCAGCAAGAGCAGTTGTTAATAGTCTAGGACAGGTTGTTGGCGTGAATATGCTTGATGTTGGATTTGCTTATTCTGGAAGACCATTTGTTCAGTTTGTTGATGCTTGTGATAATGGATATGGTGCTACTGGACAGGCAATCGTAGAAAATGGTCAAATAACCAATATTGTCATGCTTGAAACTGGTGGTGGATACATTCCAACATCAGAAATTACTCCAGACAATCAGGGTGAAGATGTTGTTGGACAACTCAATAGTGTTCAAATCGTTAACACTGGTATCGGTTATTCGGAAGATGATATGATTGAAAGCGAATGTGGTGTGCTTAAACCAGTTTTAGATGGTGAGGGTAGAATTATTGGTGCTAATATTATTTCATCTGAACTTGGATGTACAACTCTTCCAGACTTGTCAATAAATAGTGCCACTGGTGTAGGAGCGATTATTAGACCTGTTATGAAGTATGTTAGAAGAAGTGAAGTTAACGTAAGTGTTCCACCAGAAAAAGTTATTCGTGTTGTAGATTGTGTAAGTAAATGACATCACCACCAATTATAATTAATAATCCAGAACACGGATTTCTGGAAATTGGCGAAGAAACCGATGATAAATGTCTAAGAAAACATCATGTTCAACTTGGTGGTGGATCTGGAGCAGCACTGCACATTTATAAGGATGGTGGGTGGTGTTTATGGGCTAAATCTAACGATAAAGGATCTACTTTAATTCAAGAAGGAACTGGTCCTATCAATATTGTTTCTGATGGAGATATCAATATTGAAGCGAAAGGTGATATATCAATGCGAGGAAAAAACATCATCATGGAAACAACAGGATCTGACGGTGATGTTGTTGTAAACTCAAAACACAATATAAGACTTGATGCTGACAATAATGTCACTGTTATCGGAACAAATATAACTACTAGAGCATCTCACAATATGTTAAGTCATTGCGATGGTTGGAACATTATATCTGGCAATCCAATATTTTTCTTAGAAAGAAAAACCAAACTCATTCCAACTTCAGTTTCAGATCTTGTAAATACATTATTAGGAGAATTGGTCTTCGGAGGATAGTATGGCATTAGCAGGAGAACTTTCAGCAGGTAAATTATACGTTGGACCAGAAATACCAACCAGATTAGACCAATCTGCGTTAACATTAGATGACGATGCAAATCCATTTGCAGGTACTTTAGCTGTTGCTGGACCTGCATTTTTTGGTGCTCCAACTAATATTGGATTTGCTCGTGCTGCAGTAAACATTGGTCCTGCGATTGCTCCATTTACCCCAGGAATTCCTACTTTAGGATTAGATGTTACTGCAGGAACTCAACATACAGGTTACATGAATAACCTTGGTTTGAGTAATTTCTTTGGTATGTCCAACAAACTTGGTATCTTAAACAAAATTGGTATCAACAACGCACTTGGCTTATCGAACAGAACAGGGTATAATGTAGCAGTAGGTGGCGAAACAAACACCCAACCAGTCCAAGAAGACACTTGTGTTGCTAAAACTTCAGCAGCACCACTTTATACACATTATGGGAATATGCATGTGAACGGAGCATTTTCAGCAAATAGCAAATCCTTTGAAATCGATCATCCTTCAAAACCAGGTAAAAAGTTGTACCACGGTTCGTTAGAGGGTCCAGAACATGGTGTTTATGTTCGTGGTCGAGTAACTACAGATGGTATCATTGAACTTCCAGAATACTGGAAAGATCTTGTAAATCCTGAAACGATTACTGTTCAACTAACTCCACATCGTTTTTATCAGGAACTTTTTGTTGATCGTATTGAATGGGGAACTAGAGTTATTGTTCGTAACTCTAGTGGTGGTGCTATTGATGCTTATTATTTTGTTCAGGCAGAACGTAAAGATATTGAAAAACTTCAAGTCGAAGCTTGACATGCCAAGGGTTCCATGCTATGATGGAACCTGATGAGCAATCACCATGGATCTTCACCTGACTGACGAATACATCGAATGTGTCAAGATAAATATTAGTAACAGGACGTTTTATCTTCACGGAACTGACGGGTCCTATGAAGAAGTGCGTTGCGAAACACCAGATCAATTCTTGAGTGTGCTTGAATTTACAAAGTCACATTCAAACGGAGTACGTATCGAGTATGTCGCAGATTAGATGCCCCATGTGTGGTCATCTATGTAATGATAAAATTGATTTTGGGTCACACATCAAAAGATGTCAACAAGCAGACACCAAATTCAAATTCAATCCAAAGAAAAATTCTAAACCAAAACCAAAGCATTGAGTACGTGGGACCGTTGCTTATTGGTTAAAGCCGTCGCCTTATAAGCGGCAGAACCGAGTTCAATTCTCGGCGGTCCTACCATGGGAGCGTGGTGAAACTGGTAAACACAGCAGACTTAAAATCTGCTGGGCATAACGCCCTTGTCGGTTCGATTCCGACCGTTCCTACTTTCTAAATAATACAGAAATCGATAATATTAAAATGTTATATAGAATTGTTATTAAAACAACTGTTGGAGGAAAACTGTATTACCTTTCTTCTGATAATGATTGCCCAGAAACTGATTCTTCCCCAAATCTAGATACAATTCAGTTTCTTTCAAATTTAAATACAACTCATGCTCATACTTTTAGTAGTGAAGAAAAAGCTCAAGAAATTATAAATTCTTTACCCTATCCATATAATGAAAAAGCCATCCTTTTAGCGGTAAAATCTGTTAATACTGTAATAGTATCAAGGCTTTATTATAGAGTTGCTAAAAAACAATTTAATAGTAACACTATTCTTTGGGCTAATTCTGATAAGTCATTTACTGAACATATGACTCCTGAAACTTTATTATTTGAAACGCAAGAAGAATCTGAAGAATTTATTCAATCTCTTGTTGGGTTGAAAAAAAGATATAGTTTTGTAGTTAAAATTAAAGATTATGGAGAGCCTGATTATAAATTTGATGCAGAATTTCTTATTAGAGGAAAAACTATATACAATAAATCTGAAGTTCCAGGAATAATTAAATTAAAATAATTATTCTTCAAAATATCTTTGATTATCAGGATTTTCAAGAGCATTTATCAAAATGCTCTTTTTTTGTACCTGAGCATCTAATTGAGACTTAGCAGTTTCATATCCATATTTTTGTAATTCATAAGATGCTCTTGCTTCTTTAATCACATTAATTTGAACAATAACAGTATCTCTTTCTGCTCGATAAGTAGTCAAACTGTTTGTAAGTGTTGTAATAGAATTAGAATATCCAACACAAGCACCAACAATCGGTGTTGCAAATCCAACATAAGTTCCAATAGAAACTTGTGTTACTGCATTATAAGTTCCTACACCAGCATTACTTGTAGAAAGTTCTTGAGTGCTTTTTGAGAATGGATTTGGTGAAGTAAATGACCAGGAATGAAGAATAACACGATCCTCAACAACGTCTACAACTGCAGCAGAAGTTGTTCCACATCCGATAACGTTTGCCTGTTGTCCTAAGACTAGGATTTGGTTTTGAATAGTTTTAATTTGATTATTGATTTCTAAAATTCTAGTATCCAATCCTTTTGTTGCTGGATCAAATCTATTGATCTGTTCGTTTATTCCTTCAATAACATATTCTGGATCTTCATCGTCTGCAGTTCTTATTTCAATACCAGAAATAACCTGATCAAGTTGTTCTTTTTGCTTGTTATCTTGAGCAACTGATTTTTTATATGATGAAATCAAATATTCTGTCTTTGGACCACTTGACATAGTATAAATACAATGAAGAACGGTGTCTCAGTATTTATAGGTAATGCCACTAAGTAGACTGGAAAATTTTCTCAAAAACGTTCAGGGAAGTGTAATATACGTCAATCCCGAAGAACTTGATGCAACGGATGATATCAGTAATACTGGTAATTCAAGAGCACGTCCTTTCAAGACTATTCAACGTGCTCTTTTAGAAAGTGCTAGGTTCTCCTATCAAGTAGGACAAAATAATGATCGTTTTGACAAAACCACGATCATGGTTTCGCCTGGTGTTCATTATATTGATAATAGACCAGGACTTGCAATTGATACTAGCGGTAACCTAACAGATGCAAATGGTTCTGCAGCATCAATCAATCAGTTTTCTGTAGGCACCAACTTTGATATTCAAGACCCAGATAACGTATTATATCTTTTTAACTCGATCCATGGTGGTGTAATTTTACCTCGCGGAACTTCTATTATTGGATCAGATCTTAGAAAGACAAAGATCAGACCAAAATATGTTCCCCAACCAACTAATGATAATATTCCAAGATCTGCAGTTTTTAGAGTAACTGGTGGTTGTTTCTTCTTTGGATTTAGTTTATTTGATGCAGATCCTGGCGATAGAATTTATAGGGACTTTACAAAATCTGTTTATTCTCCAAACTATTCTCACCATAAACTAACTTGCTTTGAGTATGCTGATGGCGTAAACACTGTAGCAGGTAAAGGTGGTACAGATCTTGACATGTATTATCGTAAGCTTACTCTAGCTTATGGTGTAAACTCAGGCAGAGCAATTCCAGATTATCCTGCAAACAACGATTTCCAAGCAACTGTTGATGAATCAAGAATTGTCGGTGCAATTTCTCAAATCGGTGATATTGAGATTGAAGATATTTACTCTGGTGCCAATCCATCAGCATCTGTAGCAACACCTGTTGTTACTGTTGTTACAAGAACAAACCATGAGTTTTCTGTAGGAACTCCAGTTCTTGTTTTTGGTGTAGATAATGCTGAGTATGATGGTAGTTATGTTGTATCTCAAATTATCAACGATACAACGTTTACATATTCTTTAGCATCTACTCCAACTTCGACTGCAAATCCTAGTTTAGTCGGAAAAAATCCGATTGTGACAGTTGAAAGTGATACAGTAACATCATGTTCTCCTTACATTTTCAACTGCTCAGTTAGATCAACATTTGGTCTAAACGGAGTACACGCAGATGGTGACAAAGCCACTGGTTTCAAATCAATGGTTATTGCACAATTCACTGGAATTGGACTAAACAAAGATGATAATGCTTATGTTAAATATAATACAACTTCTGGTATTTGGCAAGATCAAGCAACTCTAGGAACTTCTGTTTCATTACATACGGATAGTAGAGCAAGGCATAAACCAACCTGGCAAAATTTCCACGTCAAAACATCAAATAACTCGTACATTCAGAACGTTTCGATCTTTGCCATTGGTTATGCACAGCATTTTATCGCTGAAAGTGGTGGAGATCAATCAATCACAAACTCTAACTCAAACTTTGGTGCAAAATCATTAGAGGCAGATAATTTTAGAAAAGACGCATTCTTGAAGGACGATCAAGGATATATCACAGAAATTATACCAGCACAGAAAAACTTTGCAAAACAAGTTGAAGTTAATTATCTTCCTCTTGATGTAGAAGTTACTGCTGGATTATCAACTGATATCAAATTATATTTCTACGGATATAATCAAAGAGATACTGTTCCACTAAAGAGCACTGGTGGTTATATCATTGGTAATAAGGTTGGTGAAACTATTCAATGTAATATTGACAACGTTGTCTATGGTGCTACCGTTCTAATGCCTGTTCCTGGATCTAATCCAGATAATAGAATTTCTGCAAGAAAAGAATATCTAGTTGGTAGATCTGCAGGTATCAACTCAATCACTGGGAACACATTTACTCTACAAGAAAATCACAGACTTCTTCCTGGTGAATCAATCAGAGTTTATTCTGAAACTGGATCACTTCCAGATGGACTAGAGCATAAAACAGTTTATTATGCAATCACTGGTGGGGTGAATGCGAATCAAATTCAAATCGCAACAACTTTTAATAATGCATTATCTGGTGATGAACTAACTGGTATTAATAATCTTGGCGGACAACTAAGAATTGTTTCTGAGGTTGCTGATAAAACCCCAGGAGATCCTGGACATCCAATTCAATATGATAATAGTGGATGGCACATCAATGTTGGTGCAGGAAATAGTTTACGTGCTGCACTCGTAACCAATCAAGCAAAGGTTACGCCAAAGACAGGTAATGCTTTCATCTATAGAGCACCTGATAATAGAACCGATAATGAGAAAATTTATCGTTTAAGATATGTTATCCCAGATAATGCTACAATTGCATCACCACCACAAAATGGGTTCTCAATCGAGGAAAGTAGTTCTGTAATTGATGATACAAACTATAAGAATGATAATACTACACTTACATCAGTAACAAATCTGAGAACAAAGACTAACATTATCAATGCTTCTTGGTCTTCAAATATTGGTGTTGTTACTACACAGTACCCACATGGATTAAAGGCAGGACACTTAATTGAAATCAATAGATTAAAAAGTACAAATAATAGCAGCGGTTCTGCAAATTCTGGATTTAATGGATTGTTTGAAGTTCTTTCAATCACTGATAGTAAAACATTTACTATTGGTTTAAACACAAACCCAGGTTCAATTTCTACTGTATCAAATGGTATTCCATATACCGCATTTGATCAAAGTGTTGTAGGGTCTGGTAGAACATTTAGTCCATACTTTGTCAAGAAAGATTTTGGACCATCTTATCAGATCTACAATAATGCTGCAGTACAAAAGTATAAAAAAGATATACAAGATGGTGTCTATGATCTAACCATTCTTGGATATTTAAAAACACCAGATGTAACACCATTCTCAACAGCATCAAATAGGTTTTCACAGAATATCAATGATCTTGTTCCTGCAGTTGGTAAAGATACTCAAAAAGATGATCCAAATGCAACAACAAGTTATGCATTGCGTGATCTTGTTGGACAAGTAGAAAGTAGTGATCCTTCTGATAGTGTTTCAAAAGAAGCAGTATTCTCATTATTTGAACAAACTGGCATTGGTATTGGTATTACTGGGGCATCAGTTTCTGGATCTACCTTAACAATCAATACTGCTGTAGAACATAATTTAAATGGTATTTCTAGTGTAACATCAATCACTGGTGGATCTAACTACGGAACAAATAGTGGCAGTACTGAAAATTATTTCAATGTAAGATTAGAAAATGGTAGCGGCAGAGGTGCAACAGCTAATGTAACGGTTTCTGCTGCTGGTACAATTAGTTCTGTTACTCTTGTAGATAATGGTTCTGGATATGCTGTAGGTAATGTTCTTACTGTAAGAGGAGTTCCATTCTTTGCTGCTGGTACAAATTCTACAGTCACTGTTGCATCAATTGATAATAGAGTTGGTGATGCAATTCAAGTTGTTGGTGTAGGAAGCACTGCATATAATGGATTGTTTAGAATTGCTTCTGTTCCTAATTCTAAGACAATTACTTATAGTGGAACTGCATCTGGTGTTTCGACTGGTGGTTTCTTCTATCATGTTGGTATTGCAACAAATGTTGTTAATATCACTCATGACGCACTAAGTGGTATTGCAACTGTTCTTCTTACTTCTGATATTGGATTAAGAAGTGGAGATCAAATTGTTATCGCAGGATGTACAGGGTTCTCTACAATTTACAATGGAACACATTTTGTTAGTGAAAGAGTAGGATATGGTTCTTCTCTACGTGTTAATATTGGTGTAACAAGCAATGCTCCCGCATACGCTGGCGTTGCTACTGCACATGGAACAGGCATTTCTATTCGTGGAAGAGGAAGAGGAATTCCAATCTATGATGGTGTAACTACAAGACTAACTTCTGGTATTACAACTACAACAACATCTATTTCTCTTGCGAACACAAATCTACTCAAGAGAGGTGATTATCTCTTAATTGAAGATGAAATTGTAAGAATTTCTAATAGTAGTGCAACAACTGCTATTCGTGGCGTATTAGGATCTAATGCTGTTTCACATGATGCTAATGTTGCAGTCAGAAGGATTAATGTTCTTCCAGTAGAAAATAGAAGATATTCTATTCTTCGTGCTTCTGGACACACATTTGAATATCTTGGATATGGTCCTGGAAACTATTCTACTGCGATGCCACAAGCTCAAGATAGAGTTCTTGATGATAACGCAGTGCTTCTTGCACAGTCGGTTCAAACCAGAGGTGGACTAGTTGTTTACACTGGTATGAATGATACTGGAGATTTCTATATCGGTAAGAATAAAATCAATGCTGTTACTGGTCTTTCTGGTGCTAGTGGTGGTATTGGTGATGCTGCAAGCACGGAAAAGACAACTTATGCAACACTTACTGTCGATGATTTAACTGTAAATAATAATCTATACAGTAAGGGTAATACTGAAGTTGTTGATCTTGCGTTAAAGGGTAATCGTGCAGGTGATATCGCACAAACAGTTTATGTTGGTATTCGTGCTGGTGATACTTGCCCATCAAGTGCAACAGATAATATTCTGTTCAGAACTACATTTACTCGTGGTGGATACATTGGTTGGGTAAGAACAAATGAAGCAAATGCTGGTGTAAGATGGAAACGTTGGGGTAAAATCTCACATGAATGCACTAGTGATCATTATGTCTTTGATAAAATTGGTATTGGCGTAACCTATTGTGCTGATCAATATCAATTCCAAACTGTTGGTATCAGTACATTTAATGGCAATGTATTTGTTACTGGAATTACAACTCATGTTGGTAATGTTCAAGTAGCAGCAGGATCTTCATTCATTGGTGCAGGTACAATTCCTGTTGGTGGTATTATCATGTGGTCTGGATCTATTGCATCCATTCCAACTGGATGGGCACTATGTAATGGATCTAGTGGAACACCAGACTTGAGAGATAGATTTATCGTTGGTGCTGGAAACAACTATTCTGTTGCTGGTGTTGG
>Ga0208465_1000325_pt1 | contig 14208 bp, 16 predicted proteins | sample LakMenEpi31Aug10_FD_150749 | JGI IMG/M metagenome (GOLD analysis project Ga0208465, IMG submission 150749) | Freshwater microbial communities from Lake Mendota, WI - 31AUG2010 deep hole epilimnion (SPAdes) | ecosystem: Environmental > Aquatic > Freshwater > Lake > Epilimnion/Euphotic zone ...
AAAAAGCATGGTCTGGGTATTTAGTATACATCTTTACGCTTAACCCAGTAATTTTTTGCATATCATTTAAAAATTTATCTTTCTTTAAATGCTGTTTTTTATTTCCATTCTGAGGATGCATTCCACGTCTTCCCTTTTTATTGAAAAATCCTAAAGAAACTCCAGAATTATTCCTATCTTCAAATACAAAAGGTTGAATGCCTGTAAACTGTAAAGCAACATCAAAAGCAACTTGATCTCTATTAGATCCTATTAAAGAATATTCATACCACAATTCATTAAAACGTTTTGTTTCTTGATTTATAGTTCTCCAAACTATTGTTCCAAGTGGACTAGAATATTTCCTGAATTCATAATTGTTCTCCTTTAAATTTTTTGTCAATTTAATCGCATCATCATAACTGAAAAAAGCACATAGAAATCCTTCTAGCATTTCATCATAATAAGAAAATCTAGATGCATGTCGAAGCATTGTAAAAGGAAAACAATATAATGTATTTTCTATAAATTGTTTTGTATGGATATAACATCCATCTATCCATACAGTATGTGTTCCTTCTGGGAAAAATAAATGTGGATTAGCCTTTGGATAAAAAGATAATCGACGAGGACATTTAATATCACAATAATTTCTAATATCAATATATTCCCATGGTCCTTTAGTTGTGTCTATAGTTCCATCGTGAAAACAAACGTATCTAATATCTGGATCATAATAATTTTCTTCTGGAAACACATCATAACCATTTGTTATGCATGTATAGATTACTATTTTACTTTTATCGACTGGGGTTCCTTCAAATCCTGGATGTTTATAAAAAGAAAGTTCTTTCTGGTCTAACATTTTATTTTTGTCGATGAAATTTTTTTGACGAACATTAAAAATTTTACACAATTTAGCAATAAATTCTTTAAATTGTAACGTATTTGGTCTATTTAATATCTTATAACTTTCAGAATATTCTTTTACTCGTGTAGTGTTGGTAACATCAACAAGCAAATCAATACGTTCTGCTTTCATTACCTCCCATTCTGCTAACGCACTAGAAATTTGATCTCGGTTAACACCAAGATCATACCACCTTCTCCATGCTTCAGACCACTTAATAGTTTGAGAAGTTAATCTCCTATAAACAATACAATTAATTGTTTGCTCATATTCTCTAATCATATATCCACATTCTTTTATCTTCTGAGCCATATCTAAACATTCCTGTTCAGAAGAAAATCCATGGTAATATAATTTTGATATCTCTTCTAATATATTTCTTTCTGCGGGATGCTTTTGTAAAATTAAATCGTGCTCAATAAATTCTGTTTTATACTTTTCAACGATTTCTTTAGTGATAGTATATGATCCATCTATCCATAAAGTAATTTCTCCCTCATCAAAATAATGATGTGGGAGATGTTTTGGATGATAGGATCTTCTTACAGAACACTCAATGTCTAAATTAAGTTTGACAAATTCCCAGGGTCCTATTTTTTCTAATTCACCATCATAAAAACACACATATCTAATATCTGGATCATAATAGTTTTCTTCAGATATTCTATCGTATCCATTAGTAATGCATGTGTATATGATCACAGTTCAGAAAGCACTTTACTACTAATATTTCCAGGTTCTCTAAGGAACCATCCCGTTGCAATGTATTTATCGATAGGTCCTGTCAAAAATCCACCCCTATGCATGTGAGTATATGCAGCTGGCCAAAGAACTACTGTGCCTTTCTTAGGATGTAATGCTAATTTTTGATATAAAAATTCTGTAGCCCCGCCATTCTCAGGTGGAATATCATTTAAATAAACCATCCAAGTTAAAACACGATCTCGATACATAAACACACCATTCTCGCAATGCCATTTATGATATCCACCTCCAGATACAGTCTTTTGAACTTTAGTTGTCCATGAAGATACAGGATCATTATCTTGAACAATCCCCTGATAATGCTTTGCATATTGCTCAAAACATTGTCCAATAAATGTATTGAGCTGCATAGCCATTCTTAGATCAACATACTCAAGATAAAGTTGTTGATCACTTCTACTTAAAATTCTATCTTGAAATTGCTCTTGTCCAGAAGAAATCCACTCTTTAACTTCAGGAGTAAATTTTTTATCCGTCCAATTATCAAATGCAAGAATAATGCTGTCACACATATCATCAGGAACAGCATTTTCAAAAATACCAATGTGATCTATAAGGTTCATTGTTGCTGATTTAGATATACTTGTGGTGGTATTCTACCACAATATTCATCAAGTTCCATAATTTGATCTACGCTTTGATCTGGACCTTGATGTTGCCAAAATTCTACAAGAGCATTTCTGCTATCCTTATGAAAAATATCAATGTGTTCTTCATGAATTGCTGAACCCAAATCTAATCTATAGTTGAATAATGGCGTTGAATATCCCTTTCCACTATCAAGAATTAGATCTTCAGATACAGCTCTTGGTTTAATATTCTGATCGATTTTCCAACAAGATCCTCTATTATGAAGTTTAAAAATTTTTTCTGCGTGATGTCTAGTAATTAAATAACATGCAGCAGAAAAATCATTAATAAATCGATGGTGTAATTTCAGCGTAATACCATTTGGATTGATGATTGTGAACTGACAGGTATCAAAATTGATGGGAAGTCTTTTACGAACTTCTTTCCAAGTAAAGTTCCAATACTTAGCAGTAGAAAGATCAACATCATCTTCCATAATCATAATTTCAGGAAGATCTGTTTCATACAAAAAATATTTAATTGCATTAAGATGAGAAAGAACACAAGCAATCTCCCCTTGGTTCATATTGTGTGGAATAGTCCCCTTCAAATATGAAGTTGGATCATCTTCTTTACCATCAATTCCAGATATACGATGATGATCTTCTATTTCCCAATAAGAAAACTGATCCTCCATGTACTTTCTTCTTTCTGGATATCTATCAAGATTAATCCACAAACACTTAGGAAAATCTTTTAACTTGTAAGATGATTTATTTTTATCCACCAATCTTCTTCCCGTGAATAACACCTCGATTTGCCATATAAGATTGATTAGTATAATACTCTAGGATTTTATCTGGGGACATCCTTGACAAATATTCAAAAAGTTTTCTGTTCTCTTCAATATGAGGATTATTAAACCAAGAATTAGAAGTTCTTTTATGTTCCAAATGATAAACGGTTTCATCAATTCTTGCCACATGGGATAATTGATTGAAGCGATTATATCGTTCATCGTCTTCGTATCCATAAGATACAAAGTTTTCATTCTCCATGCCTAGGCGAATATATTCTTCTCTATCAAAGAATTGACAGAACCCAAACTTAGCATCCCAAGGTCTAGTATTAGTAAATACTAAAAAGTTAAAGTTAGAATTGATGAAATTACTTGCCTGCTCATCATCATAGAAAACTTGACGTTGATAATCTCCATACCCATAAGGATAAACAACTTTAATTGGTTCTGGTTTTGCATTAGGAAAATTTGGATTTACAAATCCATTCAAAATTAAATCTACTGCTTGAACATATGTAGTTTTTGGTAACAGGATGTCACTATCATAGTTAACAACCACTGGTGTTTTAGCCATCAACACCATATCATTAATTAATCTTGTTCGATGGAAAATATATTCATCAGTCTGTTCAAACACATGGATAAGATTTTTCAACTGATCTTCAGTTAAAGCTTCTTTTAACTGAGGTAATACAGACTGCTCAAATGTTGATACACTATCAAACTCTTTAACAATTACAGTTGTATCAAATCCACGAAGAAGAAAAATCAAAGTGGTGATAATATTACGCATTCTATCATCCGTTTCAATACGAAGTGGGATGATAAATGTTGCTTCCCTTAATGGGATATATTCTTGTTCTACAAACTCCAATTCTTCCATTAGATTACCTCCCAATTTGAACAATATAAGTCAGATGTATCGTGTGCTGCAGTATAACCAGTACCAAACCATTTGTTAGGAGCGATAATACGCTTATCTTTATTTTCACATAACCAAGATCCCCACCAAGAGAATGATGAATTAGCAATAATAAAATCTGTGCATAGTGTCATCATGCAGAGATCGGCTAAGTTATCGCCGCCCTCAGAGATGAGGAACCTGTCATCAGTAAATACAGTCCCACACCATTGAGGATCATCAGAAAAAACAATAACGTTACGAGAAGGATCAAATCTCGATAGTGCTTCATCGTAATATTCCTTAGGACAAGGTGGATGATTATCAGAGTTTACAAGATAATCTCCACGACGAACATGCAAAGCAATAGGTGCTTCTACGCTATCAATAAGTTCTTTACAAGGACCGTAAATATCGTTCTTAAATTGAAAATCTTCACGTACTTCTTTTTCAATATGAGAAAAATATTTTGTAGTTTGAAGATATCCGTATACATTATGCCCATCAGGCATGTTGTTAAATAGGTTCTCATCAAATTTAAATGATGTTTCCTGAACATAAGGTCCAGGAACAACTGCGATATTTGTAAGACCTGTTAGTTTGAATGCTTCAAACAATTGATGATCCGTCCAGGGATCTTTAAAATCGCTTGGAGGAATTGCAAAATCATACCCTCGATGGGCAGCAATTCCACGAAGTCCTGCATACTGAAACATCTGGTTTCCCAGACGACCATGACGACCTAGATGATTAAATCCAATCATTTATACTTTTCCTTCAAATACTCAATTTCAGATGGTAAAAGATGCTCTTGCAATCTTTGGGTTTGGTTTTTGTGCTCTCGATTAGAGATGTGATAATCAGTTAAAACTGCAGGTTCACCGTGATATTTATAGAGACGATAATACATATCACAATCCATAAGCATGGTCAGTTTCTCATCGAAAAACTCATTAAGACCATTTCTCATAGCAAGAATAGAAGGAGAACTTAAAGTGTTTACTCCTTCCAAAAGACGATCATTATATTGTGGTAGTTTTGGATTATAATGTGTTTGCCCATTATCAATAGTATGTGCAAACCCAGTTACTGCCCATAATATATCATTTTGAAATGCTTTGTCAAGTTCTTCTATTAAAGTTTTGGTTAAAATAAAATCATCCTGAAACATGACTTTGAGTATTTCTCCATCAGCATGTTCAAGAGCACAGTTTGTATTGACAGAAATAGAACCTAGATCGTTTTCATTTTTAATATAATTAATCTCAAAAAGATCTGCATATTCTTGACAAGCTTCTAGAACATCATCATTTTTGCTATGGTCAGAAATCCATACATTAAAGTCTTTACAAGTTTGTTGACTTAATGCGTGAAAAATTTCAAACAAATACTGTTTAGCTTTACCATGACTTTCATAACACGGTATACAAACACTTACTCTCATAGATCTAACAAAAGTTGATATGCTTCACAATTACCATGGCGCAATGCATCACGAATATCTCTACTAACGCTCTCATGAATAAACCATTCTTCCATAGTGCATCCATTATTTCTCAAATTTTCTCCAACTAAATCATATCCATGTTTAGAAAAAATTTCACGATGAGCATAGATATCCCCCCATCCACGATAGGCATCATGTTCGTAAGTAATAGCATTAAAGCTTAATTTATCTAGAGGAAACTTTTTAAGTGCTTCTAATGTAATATCAGGTGGTTCAAGATCAAATGAGAGATAATCCATATGTCTCGGAAGACCAAGAGTATCTGCTGCTTCAATATAATCAAACTCAAGTGCGTCAGTACAAAACAGTTGAGTATTAGGTCTCAATCCAGAAGTCCACATATCACAAAGTTCCTTTTCCAATTCAATAGAAAATCCTCTCCATCCATATTGCTCTTCAAGTAACCAAGTGTTGTTACCAATACAAGGTTGTGCTCCACCAACCTCAATAAAAGATCCGCTTTGTTTGGCATCATTAACAACAAGAGCAAAAATATCTTGCCACACTTGTGAATAATTTTTCTTCAAATCTTTCATTCCTTCTGGTTTTACCCTTAGGAATTCATAATCTTTTTGAATGTAATTGGTTTGATTAGATCCGTTGAGTGGCATGTTCTTTCACGTCCTGAATAATTTTTCTTGTTAATCTTGGAACAACATCATTGACGCCATGAAATTGTTTAGCAATCTCATAGTTCTCTTCAATAGCTGCTTGTCTACTATTATAGTAGTCTTCATCAATATAGTCAAAGATATTTTCTAAATCTTTAATATCACTGAAAGTGATAATACCGTCCATATTAAACCAATCACCAATGTTTGGACAACCATAATAGATAGGAATAGTTTTACTTGCAAAACAATCAATAATTTTTTCAGTAAAATAATTCTTTTGCTGAGAATTTTCTGCCGCAATATGAAACATTGCGGTTTCAAAAAAGTCGTTTCGTCTTTCGTGGAATGGTGGTGACTTATGCTGATAAATTTCTAGACCATTAACTTCATCTAGATTAGCAAGCACTTCATGAATTGCTAATCGTAGTTCATGTCCTGGAGCTTGACTTTTACTACTAGTTACAAAAGTAATATGTGGATTTTTATTGACCTTAAGATCTTTAAAATCTAACCACGAAGAACCCCATGGAAAAAGTTCTGCTGTTTTATATTTGTCTAAGATTGCTTGACCAAATGTATAGATCTTATCAAACGAATTGGCATTTCTTAGAGCACCTTCATTGACTGTGGGTGCGATAGCGTAAGGTTCCGCAAGAAACAAAATTCTATAATCAGCATCTGGATCAAAAGACAAGTTATCAATTGAAATGCTAACTGCAGTATTACCTAAATCAAGTCCCTTTTCTCCCCAAGGGTTCCACCATAGTGGAAATACGTTTGCCTTCATCTTATTTCTTGAAAATGATAATGGAATCCAAAAGTTTCTTTCTCGCTATCTGGCAAGGTTTCTTCTCTGGAAAATTTAGATGCAACTTCTACGGGTGCAAACTTACATCCGTTTGCTTCAAAAATATGCCTATTATGAACACAAATGTTGCCGTCTTCATTATATAGACCAGCATTCATATGCTTATAAAAATCTCCAACATTAACTTCCCAGGGGATTTCTACAGTGCTTGATAGTTCTAATAACTTTTTACTTCTAAGTGAAAACCCACCGTTACCAACACGTTGATTTTTACCCCAAGGATCTAGATATGCAGTCGGATCATCTCTCCATGGTGCCCCAATATAATCATACTGAAGCCAAGCATTATCCCATAACCATGGACGAATAACATATCCATCAGGGTGGATCAACAATGCATGAGATGTCTCTACATGTTTGCCAAGATTATAAATGCAGTAAAAATTAAAATCATTGATACTTTGAATTGGATATGTCAATTCAAAAGTTGCTTGATCACAAAGACCATCTGGTTTGCCTTTGCTGCCGAGAAACTTTACAGCACCCCATTCAATTTCTTCGCAGGATTTATTGACAGCATATACCGCATCAGGTATATCAATATCTGCCAACATCAATAATGTTACATCAGGAATTTTTAGCACGTTTCACAGCTCGATTAAATACTGAATACAAGTCTAGCAGATTATTGTCTAGATTTCTAGCTTGATCAAAAAGATACTCATTGTTTGTTAGAAGGGTTTTAGTAATTTCTGCATAATCATCAACCCAAAGAACAGGATAATCTTTGTACAGTTCCTGTAGATACGGAGTTCTTTTCATAATAGGAACTCTTTTTAAATAAAGAACTTCCCAGTTCCTATGACAATCTACACCATTTCCTTGAGGACAAATCATAAACTTATGATTTTGAATTTGTTTGCAATAGATATCGTAAGATACTCTGTTATCTACAGTTGCATACTTCAACTTTGCAAATTTTTCTCTAATATTACCACGTTCACTAATATTTGTATGCTCAGCGTGATTAATATAAAGAAGTTTTGTTGGATTTACATCACGCTCCATTGCTTTATGCAAAATAGCAATACGATTATCAGACGGATGAATAATACGCTGAACACCATATGGAAAAGGATGAACTTTGCCACTAAATCCAATGGCATTTACACCATAAATTGCCTTTACATTGTCGGGAATTTGATCATGAATATCTTTGCTGATCGGTGTATCTTCTAGATTAGTAAAAATGATAAAATTTGTGTTTGGAAACGCTGCACATGTTTCTAACATGTTATTGGTTTCAAGCAGTGCATCAACCCAACGCTGGTCTTCATCGTTAGTGCATTTAATTGATCTATTATAAAGTCGAATGTTATCGATAAAGACAGTCATCCATTTTTTATCCTTCACAAGTTCAACAAACTCTAGATTAGATGGATCTGCTTGTTTCATGAACGATCCAGGCACACGACCAATGCACCCAGATTGATCACCAAAAGAATAATCGCAGTGATTAGAAACTGCTACGCCTTCAATAATGTTCACTTGATATACTTTGCTAACTTATCTTTATTTTTAATGATGTACTCTGGGAAAGTATCATCAATAGGAACAACTTGTGGGGTGTAAAGATAATCTCTACCAAAAGGATCAATGCCCTTTTCAATACGTTCTTCCATACTGTCCCTAAATTGTGGAAGATTATTTTCCTGATGTTCATATGCATCCATTTTTGCACGAACAGTATCAGCATCACCAAAGAAACTCCAGTGCCAAGATCCATCTTCAACTTTCCATGCATCTTGATGCGACTGTCTGAGTTTATCTACACTCATAGTCTTTAGCATCTTCATGGTAGAAACTCTTGTCCCCATCCACTCCTTCTCGCACAGAAGATTTAGATAGTAATAATAAACTGGACCCTTGAGAACATAATGATTAATTGGATCAAACCATTCATCAATCGCTTTGATTGCTTCTGGATTGGCAATCTCATCAGCATCACTAGTCAAGATAATATCATCATCTTGTGCGTGATCTAACAAGGCATAGATTGCACTATCTTTATGAAAGCAAGCACGCTGATAGTGCAATGGAAGTTTATAGATATCATCTTCCATCATACTTCGATGATATGGTACACCTTCCCAGTATTTTTCTAAGGTCTCATTGTTATCATCTAAGACGTGGTGAATAATTTTATCTTGCCATTTCTTGAAGCGTTCTTTATTCTCTGCAAAGTATAATGGTTTTTTCTTTCCAGTGAAAGTAATCGTAGATTCATTGATAACAAAATAATCTACTATATCACCCAGGATATTCATCCTAAGTTCCAGTAGATCGAGTTCATTATAGAAGGTGAATGTATCAAAAATTTTCATAAAACATATTCAAGAATAAAATTCCTCTGATCTTCAGTATTTGTCCACTCACCAACTTGAAGATAATCATTTAACTTTAGTTGACAGACATTGATATCTGTACCTACAAGCATACTATAATTTAGATGCTCTGTCAACATTAGATCTGTACAATAAAAATTCTGCACATGTTCACTGCACAATGCAGCAGCAACACAAAATGTTCCTACACCAGAATTTGCTAAGTTTTTTGCCGACATTAGTGTTGCAAAATCTTCAGCAACAGATGAAGATTGTACTATTACCTTTGGGTTTTGTCTAAGAACTTCAACAATGGGATTGTTTTTGTCAGGTTCCGTAACGACAATTGCCCTTTCAAAATTGGAAAGTAATTTGTTGTAAAAATCAAGAGGATTAGGAGTATACTGATGCCCGTTAGGATGAACTTGGTCAAAAATATCTCCACTCCTAATGTGAATAACAACAGTATCGTCAGGTATAATTTGCCTTGGTGGTATCTTAAGATGTGGTGCAATGTGTTCTTTACAGATCCTACGCATATTGCGATAAATGTGGTCAACTGGAATATTGACTTCTTTGTACGGACCTTCCCAATAGAAGAACTTTGATGATAACTCTTGAGTGCTGTATCCAAACGATTTCTGGTATTTGGAGATAATCTCATGATCAATACTTTCAAACTGCGTCATCAATAACTCAGCAACCATACATCCAACAGCACACTGTTGAATGTTATTACCAAGTCTTCCATACCAATGTGAAATTTTTACTGACATACAAATAAACTTCTTGCTTCAGCACCCTCAGAAATGAATGGACCCCAAAGTGTTTCTGGAATAACCGTAGGATCTACATACCAATCTTCATAAGGATTATTACCATTACATACATCAGCAGCAACTAATTCAAATCCTTTAGACTTCAAAAATTCTCTTGACAGTTCTCTTGCTTGAGGACCGTCTTTGTAGACATCAGTTTCGTATGTGATCACAGAAACTTTATATTCATCAAAAGGAATTCTAGTTAGGATCTTATAAGTTGTCATTGCAGGTTCACAATCAAGTGAAAGATAATCAATTGTTTTATCTTTCCACCTACGACCATCTAGTTTTTTTTGAAAATCAAAGACAGTACCATCTGCATATTCACATTTATTATGGCGAACTGTGTTAAACAACTCAACCATCTCCTTATCAATTTCAACAGAAATTCCTTTCCACATGAACTTATCTTCTAAAAGAAAAGTATTATTGAATTCTACTGGATGATTTGCACCAACTTCAAGATACTTACCACTACGTTTTCCTTGAAGCATTGTTAAGACAAACAAGTCTTGATATGCTTGAGAAAAGTTTCTTTTAATTTTTTCTACCCCAGGAAAGGGGTTGTTCAGTGCATCAAGTTCTGCGTCGTAATGTGTATTCATCAGTTTTCAGTATATACCTTCTTAAGAATTTGTTCGTTAATCCACTTGTAAGTTTTAGCAATTCCTTCTTCAAGGGTCATCGAGTAATCCCATCCTAGTTTTTCACGGATAAGATCGTTGTTTGAGTTGCGACCACGAACACCAAGAGGACCATCAATATGTTCTTTATCAACAAACTTACCAGCAACTTTAGCAGCAGTCTCCACAAGTTGATTGATAGTCACCATTTCTTCAGATCCAATGTTCACTGGACCCATAAAATCACTATCCATCAAACGACGGGTTGCTTCAATACACTCATCGATATACAGGAATGAGCGAGTTTGTTTTCCATCACCCCATACTTCTATAGATCCACCTTCTTTTGGAAGGTAGGCAACTTTGCGACAAATTGCTGCAGGAGCTTTCTCACGTCCGCCTTCCCAAGTTCCTTCGGGACCAAAGATATTATGATATCTGGCAACACGCACAGGAATATTATAGTTGCGATGATAGGCAAAATAAAGACGTTCCGAAAAAAGTTTTTCCCAACCATATTCACTGTCTGGATCAGCTGGATAAGCACTTTCTTCACGACAATCTGGGTTATCGGGATCAAGTTGATTGTGTTCTGGATACATGCAAGCAGACCCAGAATAGAAAATTTTAGTCTTATTTACGCCATAGCGTTCATTCATTTTTACCTGTTGATCAAGCACGTTGAGATTGATTGATACTGAGTTGTGCATAATATCAGCATCATGCTCTCCAGTGAAAACAAATCCTGCTCCACCCATATCAGCAGCAAACTGATAAACCTCATCAAATACTTGAATATAACGATAAGGAACTGAATTGTAGAAGTTTCCCGATGTACCCTTCCATTCAAGGACACGACGAACAAAATCTACATCACGAAGATCTCCAAGAACAAATTCATCTGCCTCAGTTGGAGAAAATTCTGGTCTTTTCATGTCAACTCCACGTACCCAATATCCTTCAGACTTGAGACGTTTGACCATGTGACTACCGATAAAGCCACCTGCACCAAGAACTAGTGCTTTCTTAGTATACTGTGTCATACTGGATGCCATTGTAAATTGTTTTTAGTATAGTTTTCAACAACCTCCTCTATGTAGTCAATCATTTCACGAGTAATAACTGGACTACACCCAAGGAAGAATACATTATCCAACACCTTAGAAGCGTTAGGATAGTTTGATGCTGGTTCGATGTGACGATATCCAGGATGTGCAAGAATATTACCAGCAAAGTAATTCCTTGTCTGAATACCATGTTGTTCTAAATATTTGACAAGGTTCGGTTTACCGTCCTCGTACACAATAGGAACTCCAAACCACGAGGTTTCAGCATGTTCTTTCTCTTCAATAACCCTCGCACCAGGGATCTTAGAGAAGATCTCATGAAGTCGAGCTTTGTTGAGACGACGGATAGCATGTATCTCTATTTGCTTCTCCAACTGTACAAGACCAATAGACCCCTGCAGATCGGCAGGCTTGAGATTGTATCCTTGAACGCCGAAGACATACTTATGATCGACATCCTTGTCGTACCCTTCCAACCAGCGGTCGAAGCGATTTCCACAAACACCGTTGGGCAATTTATTTTGGGATCCTACACAGTAGCATCCACGACCCCACCAGGCAAAAGATCTAGCGATCTGGACAATCTCTTCAATGTTGGAGGAAACCATTCCTCCTTCGATAGTACTGATATGATGCGCTGGATAAAAAGAACACGACGCTGCGACGGCATGTTTGGTAAGAAGATCACCTCTCCACCTACTGCCAAGACTATCACAGTTGTCAGCGATGTACTCAAGGTTATACCTGTGGATAATATCGAGAAACTTATCAAAGTCGTAGGGATTTCCCAAGACAGGTGAAGAAAATACAGCCTTTGTTTTGGTTGTAATCTTTTCTCGGATCTGATCTAAGTTCCAGTTAAGATCACTATAATCAATATCAACGAAGACAGGTTTCAATCCATTCTGAATAATGGGATTGATTGTAGTTGGGAAACCACATGCACAAACAATAATCTCATCACCATCTTGCCAATCAAAATATTTTTTCAGAGCAGCAATCATCACTAGGTTCGCAGAAGAACCTGAGTTGACCATCACAGAATGCTTGAACTCAAACATCTTGGAAAATGCTCGTTCAAACTTATTGACTTCTTCACCAGCAGGTAACCACTTACCTTCTAAAAGAGTTGTAATTGCTGCAGCAACTTCACGTTCATCCCAATAGGGACCAGAATAAAAAATCTGATCCCCACGTTTCCAATTCTTATTCGCAAGATATGGAAACAGGGTTTCACCTTCACGCTGAAGTTGTGAAATAAAATTTGTTACTTTGTCGTTTACAGACATAAATCTTTGACAATAAATTCTAAAGAAAGTTTTGGTTCAAATCCAAGTGATTGAAGTTTTTTTGTGTCCATCCAGAAGTTTTCTGTCTGAACATTCTTATGGAACACGGGGGGTTCCATATTCGTAATCTTACCTTTTGACTTTATATAGTGGTTGGCAAGATGAATGATTTCACCAACGGATGTTGGTTTTCCAGATCCAATATTATAAATTTCGTTCAAGTTACCTTTGTCAATAACTAGTTTAATAGCACGACAAACATCTTGAACATGCATTATATCACGGCAATGTGATCCATGATTATAAAGTTTAATGTCATGATGAAGTTTTAGTTCATCAATCAACCAAGTAATAGCATTCTTTTTTCTAGATGCTTTTTGATCTCCCGCTCCAAGAACATTACACAGACGAAGAATACGATACTTCATTCCATAAGTTTCTGCGAACGACATAATAAGTTGTTCGGCACAACGTTTAGTAATGGAATAAAACCCAGTTGGTTCACAACGAGCATCTTCTGTTGCTGGCATGTATGGAGTTTTACCATACACAAACCAAGAACTAATAAAGTTAAATGTAATGTCTTCAGATCTACAGTGATCTAACACTTCACATAGGACTTTTAGATTAGTCTCTACATCAAGTGTAATTCTATCATGAACGTTATAATTGTCAACTGTAGAGATAAAATATAGAATATCTTTTGTCTTGGGTTTGCGTTCATCACGTTGCATTTCTATGCAACCATCATACATCTTTCTAAAGTTTCCACCTACAAACCCAGTACCACCATATAAAGAAATCATTTTTTTAGATACCAATCAACAGTCATTTTAAGTGCTTGATCAAAATCAAAGTGTGGGATCCAACCAGTTCGTTGTGTAAGTTTTTCAAAACTCATCCCATATCTTTTATCTTGTCCAGGACGATCTTGAGATACTCCAATCAAACTATGTGGTTTACCAAGAATATCTAAAATCTTTTTGGTGACATCAATATTTCTATTATCGTGTAAACCAACAAATGAAAAGATATCTAAAAATATTAAAAAAACAGATATTAAACCAAAAATTAATATCCTACCTTTAGGTGATGTTTCACCAGAATATTTAAACATCATCAAAAATTCAGTTGAGTCCTTTTACAATTATAAGTGTGAAATAAAACCACG
>Ga0208465_1000327_pt1 | contig 14133 bp, 25 predicted proteins | sample LakMenEpi31Aug10_FD_150749 | JGI IMG/M metagenome (GOLD analysis project Ga0208465, IMG submission 150749) | Freshwater microbial communities from Lake Mendota, WI - 31AUG2010 deep hole epilimnion (SPAdes) | ecosystem: Environmental > Aquatic > Freshwater > Lake > Epilimnion/Euphotic zone ...
AACATTTTGTTGGGGTCGGCTGAGCGTTTGCCAAAACCTGATGAGGATTTGATTGCGCGGTATCCGAATGCTTTTGTTGAGGATATTGGTGATGACCCTGTTGCTATGTCGGAAAAGTTGGCGAGTCTTGAGGCTCGGCGCGAGGAGTTGAAGCCGCGTGCGCTACCTAGTCTTACTAGGGCTGGTCAGCCTCAGCGTGTTGGTTTGATTGAGCAGACTGAGCAGCAGATTGTTAGTTTGACTGCGCGCCTTAAGGCTGCTGGTATAAAGACCACGTATAGACCGACAGTTGCCGACCGCAAGCGCATGTTTGAGTTGAATAAGATTGTTGACTTTTTGCAGCGTGGTTTGGATAGCGGAAAAATTAAAGGCAATCCAGCAAAACGTTTTGAAACTGGTGGGGATAATTTAGCAAAGGTTATTGCTGCACGCGATGAAGCGCTTGCAGAGTTGGCTGATATTGAGAGAAGGTCTTGGAAGTTTACCGGCAAGGCGCAGGCGCGTGATTTGTTTGCGCAACTTCAGGATGCGCGCGCGTTGCGTGAATCGCTGGTGGATGAACTCGCTCGTATTGGTGATAATAAGACTGGTGAGATTGGTTACTGGCGTGCGAAGATGCGTTACGGCAAGACTGATTTGAAACCGAAGGCTGGTTATGCTGTCAGCAACTGGTCTGGTGTGTTGTTCTCTGATTCGTTGGGTACGGCCCGTAGGCCGAACCGCATGTTTTTGCGTGACCGGCAAGAGTTGTTGGCGCGTGAGGTTGAGTTGCAGCAGATTCTTGCGTTGCCGAATCAGTCGGTCCTTGAGGGCCGTATGGTCAAGTTGTCTGAGGCGATTGAGAAGAATGGCGGCGTTAATGTTATTAACCGCCGCTTCGATGAGTTGACTGCTAGGGCGAAGCAGATTGACGACGCCTTGGCTAAGGCCGACCCGAGTGATGTGAAGATTGTGGCGTTGGGTATGACGCCTGCTGGGCTGAATGCCGAGCGTAAGGCTGTTGCTGCAGAGTTGAAGAAGTTGGGTGCGCTTCGCTCTAGCATCACAAAACGGGCTGACATTGAGGCTCAGATTCAGTTGGGTCGCATGCCGGGGGCGCAGGCTGAGGTTGATGAACTGAATCGGGTGTTGACTCCGATGGAGTCACGCACCCGTAACGCTGAGGCTGTGTTGGCTGCTAGCCGCGTCCCCAGCGATGAGGATGCACGGTTTGGCCGTCAGGCGTTGGATTTCTATCAGTCTGAACGTGCTCGTATTAATGATGAAATTAGCGCTACACGCCGTATCGGTGAGGATGGTTCGCAGGCGTTGGCTGATTCCAAGATTGCGGTTGAGGCACAAATCAAAGATTTGACTGACGATTTGCAGACCGCAAAGACGGCACCTTCGTTTGGTCGTGTGCCTGTCAAGGATGTTGAGAATCGTGTTGATGAAATCAATGTGTGGATGGATAAGGCTTATGCGCTTGTTGACCCCGAGGGTTACGCTAGCCGTGTTGAGCGCACACCTCCAGTGGACCGTTACGGTCCACCTACGGTGGCTGACGAGTTGGCTGCGTTGGGGATGGAGCCTGCTACGCCTGAGACGACAGCAACTTTGGCTTTGTATGCTGACGCTACGAAGGCGGAGGCTGAATTGTTGAAGGCTGCTGGCGACGTGTCACGTCTTGACCAGATGGTCAACGGCACGAAGAACTTGCCTTCGTTTGGTGCTGTGATGAAGAAGCAAGTTCAGGATGGCATGGTTGAACTGCAGGGTACGGGTATTGTTATACCGCAGGAGATTAATGATGCGCTTGAACGCATTATGCATCTGGATAATCCTGAGCGTTGGGGCCAGTTTTGGAAAGCGTGGGATGGCTATACGGACATCTTCAAGGCGTATGCGACGCTGAGTCCACGTTTCCATATTCGTAACGCGTTGTCTGCGACGATGATGAACTACGCTGACGGTGTTAGCACCAGAGACATGTTGGATGGTGTCAAGTATTGGAAGCAGTTTAAGAATAATCCGAACAAGTGGATGGACGTGATTCCTGCGGACCAGCGCAAGGAGTTGGCTGACGCCATCCTTGCTGTTTACGGTTCTGGTGGCGGACGTTACAGCGAGTTCCAAATCGGTCGACCGGGTACGAGAAACTTTTTTGTTACCGCAAGCCGAGATATCGGTACCAGCGTTGAGGGTGCCGTACGTTTGGGTATGGCGTTGAACACGATTCGCGGTGGTGGCAGTGTCGATGAGGCTGTTGCGCGTATCACGCAAATCCATTTTGACTATAGTCAGGTATCTACGGCTGATAATTATGTTCGTCGCGTGATTCCGTTCTGGACGTTTATGTCTCGTAACATTCCGTTGCAGATGCAGCAGATTTGGTTGAAGCCTAGGACATACCAGATTTATGCGAGCGCTGTCAGAAACTTCCGTGGTGAACCAACAGGTGAAGTTGTGCCCTCGTATTACGAGGAGCAGGGAATCTTTAAGTCGCCAATTGGTTCTGGTTATATTAAGCCTGATTTGGCGTGGACTGGTTTGCCGAACCAGTTTAATCAGGCGACAACTGCGGCTGGTTTGCTGTCGCAGGCTAACCCTGCGCTTAGGATTCCGTTGGAGGCTATCGCTGGCAAGAAGTTCTTTACTGGAGCGCCACTACGTGAGGGTGAAACAGCGTCGTATGCTGCCGAGGCTTTGATACCGTACCTGAACACGATTAAGTCTTTGACTGGTGTGGGTAAGGGTGGACAGTCTTACATGTCGGAGCAGGCTCAGGCTGCTGCGGACGAGTCCGCTGGGCAGGCACAGTTGAACGCCATTTTGTCGTTTATTGGTGCACCGTATACGACTGGCCCTACGGTGTCTCAGCAGCGTGGTGAGATTCTTCGTCGCAAGGCGTTGATGGAAGAGTTGGCAAAAAGGATTGGTGGATGATGAAGTACCCTGCTAAAGATGTGACGATTCCGAAGCGGTTGCAAAACTTTGGTAACGGACGTTTGCCCGACAACATGTTGAAGCCCGTCAAGTGTGGCGGACGAATGTTCATTCGTGCCGCCGAAGACTTTGATGAACTGTATGAGGCCGCGTTGGCGGCTGGTATCAAACTACGTAACGTTGGTGACTACAGGTCGTATGAGGCGCAGAAGCAACTGTTTGAGCAGCGTTACAGCAAGCGTGATGAGGGGCGCAAGCCGCAGGTCACGCGCACCGTCGAAGGTGTGAAGTACTTCTTGCGGAAGGGTGCTTCGCCGTCTTCGACCCCCGGTAAGTCAAATCATGGTTTCGGTTTGGCGATTGACCTCGGGGTCGAAGTGAAAGGCGCCCTAAAGGCGCTTGGTTCCGAGGCGAAGGCTTTGAAATGGATGTGCGAGAACGCACCATCGTTTAACTTCTTTCTTCAGTCGTCTGACCCTAAGTCGCCTGAGTTTGAGGCATGGCATTGGCAGTGGTGTAAGCCCTCAGAATAGTCATTGTTCTTATCATCCCTGTCGGGATGTATATGACGTGGTCATAAAACCCATCGGGTGTTGATGATTGGGCGATGGTGATGTGAAGTTTTTTGCCACCGTTGCTTTCGTCAACTAGGTATCCGCACGTGCGAACCAGATGTTCGCCCGTGTCTGGGTCTTCTAGTTCATCCCAGTGTCCTGAGCCCGCGTGGGCGTCCGCCCACACGACCTCCACTGTGTCAAGATTGACTCGGGTCAATTCCATCTTCGTATAACTCCTCTTCAATTAGCATCACAACGTTGCCAACGAAATGTATGACCGAGATAGCGGCCATGTAGTCGCCTTCCATCGCTTGATTGAATGTTTTGCACAGGTCAATTGCCGCTGAACGTGGGGCGGATAACACGATGTTGAACATTGTGGTTTCATCTTCGTAGATGCGTTCCATTCGTGCCGAGATTTCTTCAGCCTGTTTTTGTGGAATGATTTCGTACAGCCAATCTTCTGATTCATTGGTCATTTTGTACCACTACCCAGCCGCTAGGGATTCCGTTCATTGCTTGTCCCTGTCCGACCACAACTGAACCTTTGCCATACGCGGATTCCAGCAGTTTGATTAACGCTTTGATGTCGACGGGTTTTTGAAACCCGACGACAACCTGCCGTGTTTTCACTGGACATTGCCCTCCGACCGGCGCAAGTTTTCTTCCATTTGTTTCGCCACCTGTTCGATAACGGTTGACGCCTCGTTGCCGTATTGGAACTCAATGAAGTACATGACTGCCAGCAGCCGTGCGACAATCCACGCCTCGTCAATAGTGACGGGTAGGTCATCGTATTCTTTTTGCTGTGGTGCTGATTCAATTTCACTCATCGTCTAAACCCAGTCTGTGTCGGATGACGGGATGTTCCGTCATCAGTACCCTAAGTCTAGTGAATGCTTGGTCTCGCAGGCGGGACGCATGCATCCGTGAGACCCCCAACCTGTCCCCCAGTTCTTGCAGAGTTGCCCGTTCGGAGTTCACGGCGTCTATGACATACCTGTCTTGTTCCCCTAGGGCGTCTATGCAGTCTGCTACGGCTTCCCGTAGTGGCTGAAGTTCCTCTAGGGATTCGACGGGTTCGTAGCCGGGGGCTGCTTCCATCAAAGCCTGCATGGGGTTGTCGGGTAAACGCGAAAAGCCCACCTGCGGCATCTCAATGGAAGACAAAATGTCATCCAAGGCGACACCACGGGTGGGCTTCGCTTCACTCATCGTATTCCTGATTAATCATTAGGTCCATCACCTGTTCTGGATATATCAAGAATCCTCTGGATGGGTTGTCTGACGACTTTGCGAAGTCAACCCATTTCAGATTCTTCTTGTTCTTTTTAATGAACTTTCGTAACCGGCTAACTGAGACGACTACGAAAGAGCCATGTTCCCCATCTAGGGAGAAGACGTACACCCACCATTTTGCTTTGGTGACTTGTAGGCCTGATTTAATCCAGAGCGGCTCGCCATCTTTGGTGGCGCGTCGCGGGTTTTGTTCCATTTCGACAACCATACGTCCGTTGCGGTATCGGTCTGATTTGACTTCAAACGCATCGGCTTGTAGGTCATCTAGGAAACGTAACGCTAAGGCTTCACCTTGCTTACCGTACGCTAGGTCACGTTTCCAGTTTGGGGTTCTGGGCGGTATGTCCCAGTCACTGTTTTTCATCCGCCTCCTCTAGGTTGTAACTGAGGCGTTCAGCAAGTTTTTCTGCGATGGCTCTCCATCTGTCTCGCTCTTTGCGTGCGAGCCAGATGTCGTCCAGCATTTCCATTTGGTTCATCCAGATGATGCGGTCACCAGCATGGTTGAGTTTGTCAATCATAACTTCACAACCTCCAGTGACCTGACCTGCGAGTCATCTTTGAATGCGACACCGTTCAACCCGTCCAGAATCGACTTCGCATAGTTGTCGATGTCGCCCCTGAGTGGAGAGACGGGGCTGTCGGTTTTGTATTCGCTGATGGCTACGGTGAACGTGTCTTTGTCAAGAACTATCTGGATGGCGATGGGGGATTCGCCATACCAGTATTTCTTGTTCCACCCTGCAGCGACAGCGTTCTCAAAGATATGTGTTGCTTTCGGTGTATACGCACGACCGAACCTTGTCATCCTTGGGCGCTGTTTTGCTTTGGGTTTCAGTTTGTATCGCTGTGTGTGTTTACGAGCCACGTTGCTTCCATTTCAATGCTGCAGCCATAGCGTCGGCCAACAATTCTTCATCGGTCAAACGCCTAGGTTTTTTGAGTTGTTTACGGCGGACAACACGGGCTGATGTGCCCATACTGCCACCGTGTTTGATTGGTCCACTAGCGCCCATAAACCTTCGCAATCATTCTGTTGATTTCCGAATCGGGGTCAGGCCGCAGATGGTACTTACCCCACCTGAGGTCTGCTGACTTGACAACCTGCACCGCTTCAGGCGGAGACAGGTTGTTGTCGCGGCACTGCAACGCAATCTTCCACAAACTGAGCGAACGGTCTGCACCGTTCTTCGGTCCGTCTCTCCAGATTACGTACGCCATACCACCAGCCCTATGCACCAAAGACATTATGTCACTAGACACAGGCCCGTCAGCGTATTCGTACTGGGGAATTACGGGTGGCTTGTACAGACTTGCAAGAACCTCAAGTTGTTCTGGCTCGGCACGGTCTTTGATTGCGTGGTTCACGAAAAACCCCAACGACAACGGGTGACCACCCTCGTCAATCATGTATCTGACGTGGACATCGTTGTAGTTGTGGTCTGCTGGTAGTCCACCGAAAGCGTTCGGATACGGCAACCTGACATAGTTACCGAACCCTGCACCAACGTGTTCCTGCTTCGGGTTCACTTCCTTGGCCGGGTAGTCGATGGCTTGATGTGCCGCCAGAAACGCGCGGCGCATCGTCGCGGCTGTGACGCTTTTGGTTGCGAACACCCACACGTGGTAGCCCTTGCGTGTCTTCTCAACCCAAGCAGTCACCTGCTTAATGCGGAACGCTGTGCTTAGGTTGAACGCCGCATCCATGTCATCAACATCAATGTCGGAGCAACCCCAAACGCAGCGTGCTTCGCCACGCATCGGCACAACAGGGTAGACGCCAATGAGTTCAACGCCTGCAAGATGGTTGCGAAACTTCTCTTCCGTGACCATCTCACGTTTGCAGCCACCCTCCCACGTACCGTGGGCATCGCCACGACCACGGAACAGGGTCATGTAGTCACCGATGAGTTCATCATTGTTAATCATCAATGCCTTCCTCGTTGTCGAACATTTCCCACATCACGTTAATGATGACGATTGAAACGAGAACTAGCATGCCGAGAATACCGAATCCCCAAATCACAACATTTCTCCTTGCTTCCATGCAGCACCCCTCAGGTACTGGTCGGGTAGTTCGCCGTTCCGCAACTGCCACAGCCTGCCAGTGCGGATGTCCAACTCAAAATCCACGTCATCTACCAACTGACCGGCGGGGCGTTTGTTCTTCAACAAACTCAGGGTCAGCGTGTATTCGTGGATTTTCAGGTCATACATCAGACTGTCAAGTCTGTCTTGTGCTTTGTCGCTGTGGTTGCGTGACAGTTTTTCTTGCAGTTCCATAATTTCCGCTGCAATCTCATACTTCTTGCGCCGTACACCGATGATGGATGTGGCTTGCTGTTCACCACCGTACGAACCTGATGACATTGTGAGTTTCTTGCCATCCGCACCGCTGGTGCGTGACGTCTGGTGAAGAACCAGCAGAGGGATGTCGTGTCTGCGACCAAACGACTTGATGAAGTTCGCCTTGTCTGGCACGGTTTCACCTGCCTCAATCAACTCTAGATAGTCAACGACAACTAGATGGGGCTTGTCGCCCCAAACATCACAAGCCTCGTTGTATGCGCGTTCCATGTCGGACGGCAACAGCGGCTGGTCGAACACCGCAAGGTTCGGAAAGTCCTCGTCTGCGGTTTGCCTCAGCAGTTCGATTGCCGACTTGTCGTCGTCTGCGACACGGTTCTCGAGGTCGCGTGCGTCGATGCCGTGGTGCATGCACGCCAGTTTCGTCAGCACCAGAGTGCGTGGTTCGTCTGGGATGAAGAACACGACACGCTTGTCACGGTTGTTCCTGAGCGTGTGCAACAGTGCCAGCGTTTTACCGCCGTGGCTGTAGCCAATCATCATTGCTAGTTCTCCGCAGGCGATGCCACGCATTTCGGCATCAAGGGGTTCAACACCCGTGTAGATTCGGTCTGCTGGGGATTGCGCCCAACGGACAAACGATTCTGCTGCGTCACTGAGGGGACTGTAGAACTTGTACTCGTTCTGGTAAACGGGAACAGGGGGCGCTGAGGCCCCCTGTTCGACCGTTCCCCAGCCTGAAATGATTTCTTCGGCTGAGAGTCTCGCCATCTGTTATCGGCCCTTCGGTGGCCAGAACGCCTTGGTGCCTGTGGTTGCCTTGAACCACGGACGCTTCGGGTTCTCGCTGAGTCCGTCACGGTTGTCGTACACCTCAGAGACACCAGCCTCCGCGCAGGCAGTAATCAGCCAGCCGGGAAGTTCTCCGTGCTGCTTGCCTTTGATGCGGACACCGTTGTTGTCGGAGACGACAACTGCGTCGAATGCTTTGACGACCATGTCGACTGCCGCCTGCTCACGTGTCGGTGCGCCTGCGAAAATCTTGTCGGTCAACATTCCGCTGATGGATTCAAACAGCACAGCGTAGTCACCGAGAATCTGTTCGGTGCTGTCACTGCGCGGTGTGAGTTCTGCCGCAATCTTCGCGGCAACTTGTGTGACGATGGACATTTCCTTATCCATTATTGAGCCTCCTGACTCCATTGTTGCTCTACGTCGCTGACGTATGAGCCTTTACAAATTGACCACCACGGACACCACTTGTCTGAACAGAGGTTGTGTTGGTCATTCTTTGGCCACGCGATTGCGTGACCCATTCGTAGTGCAGACGTAACCGTTGTGGTTGCCTGCTCTGCGACCCAATCACCGTGTGCCTTTGTACGGTTCACGGGGACAATACTACCAGATGACTTGCTGTTGCGTGTGAGTACACCGAAGTTGAACGTTACATCCCAGTTGGTGTAACCCAATGCGACTGCAGCGTATGCGTACACGGATGCTTGGATTGACTGCTTCTGTTTTTCGGACTGAGAATACTTCCGTGCCGCAGTCTTCCAATCCCACAGCGTGCCGTCTGGTGCCACATAGTCCATTGTGCCTGCGAACCAAAGTTCGTACGCCTTGTCGACGTCGACTTGAACCATGCGGTTCATTGGTGCCGCAAACTTTTGTTCGACACGACCTCCGGTCGGAACTTTGGGTGCGATGTCCTGCGCCCACGCCCTAGCCATCAGCGCAACGTATGGAACCATGTCGTCTGGTTCGACGTTGGTGTGTTTCCATTTTTCTTCGGTCATCAACTGGCCGAGACGGAACACGGCTGCGTCTGCAATGTCGACGGCTGAGATTTGGTTTGTGAGAACCTGTTCGATGCCGTGGTGAACTGCGGTGCCCATGATGGTTGCGTCGGAACCCGTGCGGAACTCTGGCTTTATGTCGGCCAGCCTGCCTCGCTCCATACAAATCATCATGTCGCCTAACCATGACTGGCGGACGTACACCCTTTGCTCTTCGTGGTTGATAATCATTTACTTGTTCCTCTCTGTCCTGTGTATAGATATCTACGTTTTGAAATGTATGCCTGTGAAATTGTGATACCCCAATGTTCTTCCACTTGGGCGATGACGTCCCTGTTGCGCATTCCTTGTTCGGCGCATTCACGCATGAACTCGCGTGCTTCGTGCGGAACCTTTTGGTTCTCACGCCACTTGTGTTCGTGTGACTTGGGTCCATCCAGTAGGTCTTTGGAACGTGCCGCCATCTGTAGCACTTCCAACACCTGCGCCGTTGTGTACGGCGCTTCGTAACCCAAGTGTTCACAAATCAGTGATGCGAACGTGATGTCGTGTGGGAATGACACACCGATTGGTGTGGGGTTGGTGATTGGGGCAACATCACAAAGGCAGTCGTCGTCGTGGGTTTTCTTTCCACAACCCGGTTTTTTCAGCACGATGCTTGGTGCCCCCATTTGTAATGCTTTAACCATCTGCGCCCTGTGGGGCGCCGATGGTTTCTTGCCCCCACCCCCTAGGGTCCCCCTCCCCCGTCCTGCGACAGGGGAGCCTACATCAGGGGTTTTCTGGTTTGTCAACGTTTCGGGGAAACTCGGTTTATTTGCCATCTAAGGCCTCCATTTTCTGGGGGGTGTGCTTACCCCCACCTGAGCAGATTGGCGGCTCTGAGAGCCGTACGTAGGTTCTGATGACCTGCCTGCACTTGGAGCACAGCCACGCCACCGAGGGTGGTGTCTTAGGACGGGGCATTTCCCACCTCCGAATCGTCAACCAGACTGTTCGGTGACCAGCACCTCCAACAGTCATTGCTGGTTTCCTGTGGGTCTGCCGTTGAGCCACATGTGAAACACCACCTGAGTGGTGCCGTGATAGCGCGAACAACAGCGTCACGCATCTCCTCAAAGTCTGGCATCTGCACCAGCCCCCCGAGCGTCGGTCTGCGAAACGTGAAACGTCTCGTAGGCAAACTCTGGAATCTTGTAGGCGACCTCACCGAAATACTTGTCGGTCAGAGTCGCAACAAACCCCTCCGCTTTCGTTTCATCGTCTGCTTCAACAATGAAATCCCAACACATTCTCACTTTGTATGTAGCCATTATTTTTTCCTCCATTGCAGCCACGGGTCACCGTGGCGGTCTTGTGAATAATCAAACAAAGCCTTCGCGGCCTTGAGGTTTTTGACGGGTGACAGCAACTCCGAAGATTTGGTCACAATTTTTCTGTTCCTGAGGAACGTAATCCAACTGAAATCGTTGACCTGAGTCAACCCCCAATCCTTAGTGACACGCCCATCGTGATGGAAGTTTGTGTTCACCGCCTTGGGAGCGCACCTAGATTCACGCCAAATGATGTAATCCAATTGACGGTACTGGGATTGGGTGAAACCGACACGTTGTGCCAGCCTCTGCCATTGTGGACATAACAGTTGTGTGTCTGCATCGACGGCAGTTGGGGCGAACCCCAACGCCACCGCCAACACGAAACCAATAATACGTTTACTCACTTGCACTCCTTAGAACGGTTGATAAAACAGACTGGCATTCAGCCAGTGCGGACGTAAGCGACTCGTATTCGTCGCACAGTTCACGGTAATGACGGGCACCTCCTTTGGAATCCTTGGGGAATCGTTCCAACTTTTTCGCAAGTTGGTCAGACCCAATCGCCAGAGACTTGACCACCGTACGCAACTCGGTGACGGTGAATTGAACTTCGGTAATGATATCCATCAGAATGGTTCCTTAGTGTTGAATCGGTTGCTCAGTTTTGAATACAGGTCGTGTGTGAAATGTTCCGGATGCTGCTCGGCATACAGCCAAACCTGATGCAACAAATCCAAACCCTCACGGCTGGTGCGCATCACAAACATGTAGTCGTCGTGCAACTGTTCGTATGCACGTTCACTGTCGTATAGTTCGTGGTCAAGTTTCCTGCATTCCATAACCAACTCCGAGTTGGACATGTTCTCGAGACGCTCATAATACGTCATTGTTTTCTCCTGTTCTGGTTTTTTCCATGATGTTATCGGCTCACCAATGTAAGGCATCAGTCAGTCTCCTTCCAGATGCACATGAACCTGTCCGTTTGGACTTGCCCATCAACAACCTCGTACGCGTCAATCTGCCACGGCCCAGCGTAGTTGTGAAGATTGAAATCGAGATTACCTCGGCTGAACCATTCGTCGTATTCGCACAAATCTTTGTTGTTATCTGTGCCAAAAAAGCACATCAGATAACCCATTGCAAAAGAGATGTCTTCTTGTGAAACGTGCATTGCTTTCTCCTAAATGTTAAATGTTTGATGGTGAAACGTAACGGGCATCAACATGAATACCCAGATAAGGAATAATGTGACGCGGAACGTCATACCACGTTTCGCGTGTCTTGATACGGTCATATGACGTTATCTCAACGTCAATGTTTACAGTGTCGCAATCAAATGCGTCCCACCCGAGAACACGAATGTACCCTCGGGCGGTCAACATCTCATCTTTATTGGCGGGCATCTACAACCTCATCATTCTCGTTGAAGTAAATCAAATCCTTAAGTTCCTTGCCAGTGATTTTGCGCATCGCAGGAACCTCGGACGGCTTGGTCATCTTGTTGCATTCGCACCGTGCCTCTGGTTCCTGACACCACATGCAGAACTCGCAGGTTGGGCAACACAACGGGTCCTCCATGTCGAAATCGTAAACCTCGGGTGTTTCACACACGGGACACGTCACCTCATACAGATTCCAGTAGCCCTCCTCCTCGGCCCACTCGTCTTCGGTGAACTCGTACGGTGACTTGTTGTCCTTGGTTGTGGTCACATAACCACCCCAACCAGATGTGTACGTCGAACCGTAGGTGTATGTCGTGCCACCCCAACGGTACTTGTATGAGTTGTTAGACCACCACACACCGTCCTCGTCCCAATGACCATCTTTCTCATTAAGAATGTAGAACGGTTTGACAGCCCACTCGTCGGTTGTCAGCACCACAAGTTTGGAACCAGACGCCCACTTCTCAAGTGACGCGAATGTGTCCGGCTCATCCAGTGCATACACGCCACCGATGGAAGGCAGATACGTGTCAGCGAAGATGCGTGTATCGGAACGCACATCGTCCTTGGGGATTTGGATTGGCAGTATGCCGTTGTGACCTACGACAGTGCGTGGGTCACCACCGACACGGAACGGGTGACAGTTGTCGACGTTCGTCTTGCCGTGTGTCGTGATACGGGAGTGAAACATGGCGTGACCGTGGTGGCGTTTACGCACCTCAAGGAACTGGTCAAGAACCTGCTCAAAGTTCATACCGTGACCCGTAACAATCTTGTTGCCACAGACCACGGCAAAACCGTGACCGTCATCATTGTTCCACGCACCCGTCCGCAGGTGCTCAATGTTTGCTGTTGTGCCCTCAGGCATGAATGTCAAAATACACATTGGTGTACCTCTTTCTGTTGTTGATTGTTGAAATTAGCGGAACGCTAAGTTTAATGATTCGGTTATTAGAATCGGTTGTCATTAGATGAAACCATGAACTCGTTGCTACCCGACTCGTACTCGTCGGAATCGGTAATCTGCTTCGGCGGTGCGTACGACACGGCGTCAGTCTCCACAATCAGATTGTTCAACTGTTCGTAACGTGGCTGGAACGAAACCCACTCTGCGAAATCCGCAAAGTTGAAACGGTTACGCATCTTGTCGACACGACCCTCACGGGTGTAACGCACGGCGGCCTCAGCGAACTGCAGATAAGCCTGCACACGCTCGACACGCATCGTTGAACGGAACATGCGCAACTCAACAGTCGCGTCATTCATCACGTTCACCGCATAGGTGCGGCTGTACTGCGAGGCGCCACGCCGAGCACAGTTGAAAGCGTCACTGAGATAACGCTTGCTCATGTGACCGTAGTGGACGTTACGTCCCGCGATACGGGTGATTGACTTGACATTGCTGTAGATGAAGTACATGAACGCCATCAGATGCGGAGACGCATTGAACCGGCCATGCTCAGGCTTCGTGTAGAACGCCTTGCGGTTGATGTGAATGTGAATCCCAATCTCACGGGAACCGACATCCCAGCCACGCATACCTTTGGACTGGGCGTCACGAATCAACTGCCAGTCGAAATGTTGCATGAACGCATCAAGCGTGTGCGGTTGCGTCACCAACTCAAACCCGTTGTTGATAGAACCGTCCTGCTTCAACATCAAATGATGATTGTCGTATGCGTCGCGGAACAACTGGGCAATCTCGTTCGTGCGGTAGTCGCCCTGCATGTTTTCCATCTCGAACTCGAGACCCATCGCAATAACGTTGGAAAACTCTGGCTCGTAAACATAGTTGCGAACCAGTTGCAAACCATCGTCGGTCACCGTGTGCAGAAACAACGGGTGGAACTTGGTCGAATACGACTGAATCATGTCACAGTTATCTGAGTCATCACAATCGCATTCCGAACCATCAGGAACCAACTCGTCGCAGTAATCACACGAGTGCGTACAGTTGTCAATGCAACTCTCACACCAATAGTCGCCACGAATCTCCGTCAAACCGCCCTCATACACTGGGGCGTTACAGTTCTCGCACGAATCGGCATTGTCGGCACAGTCGTTACACAACGTGATGTCGTGGCGACGACGCCACGGATTGACACGACTGATTGCACGATGCAACACGACACTGCCCTGACACCAGTCGCATTCACAATCCACATTGGAATGATGAATCAACAACTGGTCGCCCGACTCGTCGCGCCAATCGACAAGAGACGGCTCAACAGTCGTGACTGTCCTGCCGACATACCGTTCCAACGTGGAGTCCCAAAAACGCCTGTATTCCTCAACGCAACGGAACTCCGGATACCAACGCCCAGTCAACTCGCACTGGACGCCCTCGCCGTACAGAATCGGAACGACCTCACTGTCGTCCGCCTGCACCTGTGTAGATGTATCTGACATGACCTAACCTTTCTATTTGTTTGTTGTTTGTTTCCACCGATTGGTGGAGTCCGAGCCACAAACTTAGCGCACCGCTAAGTTT